>Ga0209417_1000234_pt1 | contig 147517 bp, 155 predicted proteins | sample RifGroF2_FD_184002 | JGI IMG/M metagenome (GOLD analysis project Ga0209417, IMG submission 184002) | Groundwater microbial communities from Rifle, Colorado, USA - Groundwater F2 (SPAdes) (version 2) | ecosystem: Environmental > Aquatic > Deep subsurface > Groundwater | place: Rifle, Colorado... | reverse complement strand
CGTTATCAGCCTGCTCGGCGAGGCACGAAGATGGGGCGTAGATAGATGGTTCGCAACCCGCAAGGGCGAACAGAATCTGGCTTATTCGCTTCCCGTATTTGAAGTTAATGTACGCCGGAGGTTGAACCGGAAGTTAATCCGACCGGCCTAAAACTCTCTTTAGAATTATCGAGATTATCATCGTCGTCGGAACAGCAACAATTGCTCCGACCACACCGAAAAACTCCGATCCAATTAACAAGGCTAATAAAATAATCAGAGGACTAAATCCCGATACTTTCTGCATTATCTTCGGGACCAGCAAATTATTTTCCAGCTGTTGAATGATAATAAATAAAGCAATAACACCTACACCTTTTACGGGAGTGTCGGAAAATCCAATAATGGCAGCTACCACAGCAGAGAGTACAGGCCCTATCATAGGAACTATTTCCAAAAGACCTGCGACCATAGCCAGAGCTAAGGGGTATCTAATATCAAGCAACAACAAACCGATAAAACTTGCCACGCCGATAACCAACATTAAAAGAAGTTGACCTTTCAACCACTGACCGACGTTTCTCTCCACTTCCAAAAAAGTATCTTCGGCTTCATCTTCCAAACGCTCGGGGAAAAGTGTGAAGAAACGCTTCTTCAGATTTTTCCAATCCAGGGACATGTAGATTGCAATTACAAATATGCTGAATATTGTAGTCGCGTTTGAAAATACTGAAATGGTTACCGACAAAAGCTCGGATGAAACGTTGGCAGCCTGAGGTAAAAAGTCTTTCAGCTGAATGCTGAAATCACCACCGAGGTTGAGCCCCTGAGCAATCTGTGAAATTCCCGCAATCATTTTTTGAAACTGAGCAATTACCGGGGGTAATCCTACTGTTCCTACCACAATCATTACCAGCAGTAACAACCCGTATGAAATCAAAACGGCAACGCCTCTTTTCAAAGGCTTATTAAAAACCGTCAGCCTCATGAAATAATTTATCACCGACTCCATGGCTATGACCAAAAGAGTAGCGACAGCAAAAATACCTATCACCGAACCCAGTCTAAAAACTACGTAACCTACCAAGGCGACTGCAAAAGTTAATAAAATAGTTTTAAAAGAAATGACAACCTGTTTATCCATTATTTAATTTCTCCTTAATAAAAGTGTACACGTTTTCCCTGCACGAATCGACTGAAACATCAAACCAACTTATACCGGAGTTGCGTTTGAACCAAGTCTGCTGGCGCCTTATGTAAGCATGAATGTCAAATTTTATCCTTTGCACTGCCTCAGCTTCCGAAATTTCTTTATTTATAAAGGACACCGCAGTTTTATACACAAGTCCGCGGAGAGGTGGGAAAGAACCAAAGTTCATAGACAATAATTTTTCTGTTTCGGTCAGGAGGCCGTTATTCCAAATTTCTTCAACCCATCTGTCGGCTTTAGAATATAAAAATTCACGGGGTCCTGTAAGTCCGACATAAATAAATTCGTCACCGTAGTGGGGTAGGGGAGTGATATTTTTTTTCTGCCCTTTTTCTTTTTCTATAGCACGGATTAATCTGACCGGATTATTTTTATCTATTTTTTGAAAGGCCTCTAGATTTAACGACGTGAGGAGGGACTGCAACTCCGGAAGGGGTTTATTTTCAAGCTCGGCGCGCAACGCGAAATCCGGTTCAATGTTGTTATTTAGTACTAATTTCCCGGTCACGGTGTCCACGTAGTACCCGGTGCCGCCCACAAGAAACACGTTTTTGCCTTCGGAAAAAACCTCTTCGGTCTTCTCCAGTGCATACTGTGCAAAATCAAAGCTTGAAAAATATTGATTGGGAGACACCAAGTCATACCCCCAAATCCTAACGCCGTCCAGCTCCCAGAAACCTTCGCCCTTTTTAATATCTACAGAACTACCCAATGGTAGTTTTCCGGTACCGACATCCATGTGTTTATAAATCTGCCTGGAATCAGCAGAGATTATTTCCCCGCCAAGCTTTTTACATAATTCAATGGATAGAGAAGTTTTGCCGGTTGAAGTTGGACCTACTATTACGAAAACTTTCATAGACGTTCTTTCTTCTTCGAAGCCTTCCATGCCTTTGTAAGAAAATCGTGTCGGTATTTTTTTTCAACGGAAGAAACATCGTCATCAAATGTCGTTTCCGAAACGGTTCCTTTACGGGGAGAGTACATAGCTATGAAAGCTACTGAAAAATTTGATTTTTTAACCAGCTCGACAGTATCCATAAATTGTTCGCGGGTTTCGCCGGGAAAACCAACAATAAGATCAGTTCCGATCTCAATATCCTTCTTAACTTTTTTAATTTGATTTATTAAGGACACAAAATCCTCAATGGTGTGCCTTCGGTTCATCCTGAGGAGAACGTCGTTATTTCCAGATTGTACGGCTATGTGGATGTAATTGTCTATTTTCGGCAAAGCCAGCGTCTCGACCAAGTCATTTGTAAAATCAAAGGGATTTGAGGACAAAAAACTTATTTTCTTAATTTCCGGAAATTCATGAATTTCCCTTAACAACGAGGCAAAAGGCAGTTTTTGATTGCTTCCGGTGCGTATTTGAAACTTTTCTTTTACAGACAAACCCCAGGAATTTACATTTTGGGCGCACAAAGTTATTTCCGTAACACCTTTTTTCACTAATCTCGCGGTATCCTTGAGGATATCCTCTTTGCTGCGCGACACTTCCCTTCCCCGCGCGTAGGGAACCACACAAAAGGCACAAAAGTTGTCGCAACCCTGGGAAATGTTTATAAATGCGTGCGTGGCGGTGTCCTGAGCGCCTTCAATTACTTTATTTCCGGCTGCCCACTCAGAAAGTACCCCGCTTTTTTTTAATAGTAGGGGCAGTTCATGTATCTGTGTGGGGTTCATGTATAAGTCTGCCCAGGGGGTTTTCTTTTTCAGTGTGGCAAAATCGTATCTTTGTCTTTCTCCCGTAACACTTCCGACGATACATCCTGCGAGGATTATAAAAGGTTTGTGGCCGGTAGCTTCTTTCACTTCCTTTACCACCTTACCTATGCCGTAAACCTTGTCTTCGCTTTTCTGGCGTACAGAACAGGAGTTTATGATCAAAAGGTCGGCGTCCTTCATAACGTAAGAAAGATGCTCTTTTTCGGTTTTAAACTCGGGAACTTCAAGAGGTTCATAACCCAGAACTTCGAGCATTCCGCTCATTGTCCCTGAATCGGCGGTGTTGGAGTAACATCCGAATGTTTTTATGTAATATGTTTTGGATTTCACTTACCGTACGCCTTCTCCGTTTTTAACTTTTCTTTTGGGTTTTAGAAGGGCCGGTTTTTCTTCATCTGACAAACCGAGCGCTAGAATCATCCCTTCGGACATGAGCCCCATCATTTTTCGGGGAGGGAGATTGACAATAAAGGTTGTCTGCATTCCCACAAAGCTTTCGGGTTTATACCACTTTAATAGTCCTGTCAGGATTTGTTTTTGCCCTATTTCCGGGCCAAAATCTACCTGAAGACGGATAAGCTTTTCCGACCCCTCTACTCTTTCGGCCGACAGGACGGTTCCGGCGCGGATATCAAGTTTTGAGAAGTCTTCGTATGTTATCTCGGGTTTTACAGTACCCTGCTCATTTTGGTTCATTGGTAGACTATACAAAAAATCGGTCTATTTATCCAATAGAATACCTTCTTGAAATAACGCCAACATCCAGTTATAATCCCTCTCGAGGTCATTAATATGCCTAAAACAAAACGAACATGGCAGCCAAAAAAGGTCAAAAGAGTCCGCAAACACGGCTTTAGAAACAGAACTTCTACTAAGAACGGTAACAACGTCCTAAAAAGAAGAAGACTTAGAGGTCGAAAAAGGCTTGCAGTAGCATATAACGGCAAGTAATCCTAAATGCTGAGAAAAGAAAACCGTCTCTCCACACCCTTTGAATACAAGATAACCAAGAAATATGGTCAAAAGATCGAGGGCGACAACTTCATCCTATACATCCTAAAACCCGAAAACTACTCAGGACAGCCGAAAATAGGCTTTGTCGTCTCTACCAGATTTAGCAAGAATGCCACCGACAGGAACAGGATAAAAAGGCTTTTCCGCGAAACCGTAAGGAAAAACCTGGCTCTAATACCCGCGGACCGCTGGGTTTCCATATATCCCAAACATTCTTCGGCGGGAAAAACATATGAAGAAATTGATACTGACTTTAATAAAAATATACAAAAAAACGCTTAGTCCCGGCAATTTTGGTATAAATACCTGTAGATTCACACCCAGCTGCGCCGATTACACCTACGAAGCCGTGGAAAAGTACGGCGTCATAAAAGGCACTTTCCTGGGGGTTAAAAGACTGGTAAGATGTAATCCGTTTTCCAAAGGAGGTTACGATCCTGTAAAATAAACGATTATGGCGGAAATCTGGCAAAATATAATTTTAAACCCGATATTTAACATTTTAATTGTTATTTACTCATTTGTAGGAAGCCTCGGAGCGGCAATTATTCTTTTTACTTTGATAATAAAGGCCGTAATGATACCCGTAACCCTTCCTTCTATTAAGATGAGCCAAAAACAGCGTGACATTCAGCCTGAAATTCAGAAAATCAAAGACAAGTACGGGCACGATAAGAAAAAAATGGCTGCTCTCCAAATGGAACTTATGAAAAAGCACGGAATCAACCCGGCGTCAGGGTGTCTTACAACAATAGTCACACTTATCTTCATGATTGCCGTCTACAGATCGGTGATAACAATGACCGACGGCACAAGTCTAAATGATCTGAACAAAAATATTTATTTTCAGCAATTTCAATTTAAGGCGGACGATACCATAAACACCAGATTCCTTTACCTCGACCTGTCAAAACCGGATCCATTATTCATCATCACTATACTGGCGGTAGTCTTCCAGTTTTTAGCAACCAAAATGATGATGCCCTTCTCAAAAATAAACGACAAGCTGGTTAAGAAAACTCCCGACAAGACCGACGACATGATGCAGTCAATGCAAAAACAGAACTTGTACGTCATGCCGCTCATGTTTTTTGTTTTCGGTCTGACCTTGCCCTCAGGTGTTATGATATACATAATTGTTTCGACCCTATTCCAGATTGCCCAGACGTATTTCACCAGTGGGTGGGGCGGCCTGGAGCCGTGGGTAAAAAAATTAGCGTTAGCTAAAGGAGCAAAAAAATGAACATTATTGAAGTAATAAAAAACACTTTAGACAACATATTCGGGTTTATGAAAATAAATCCTAACTATGAAATTAATGGAAAGGACGACGGAGTTTTTGAAGTAAAAATCCAGGGTAATAACCTGAATTTTCTAATCGGACACCAGGGCCAGTCACTGGATGCTCTGCAGAGTATTCTCCACCTTACAGTTCTGAGACAGGCCGGAGAGCAGGTAACGGTATTAATAGATATCAACGGATACAAAGATCAGCGCGCAGAAAAAATTCAGAATATGGCTAAAAGCTACATCGACAGAGTACGATTTTTTCAAAAGGACGTCGAGCTTCCTCCTATGGACCCGTGGGAAAGAAGACAGATCCACATGTTTGTTGCCGAATACGATGATGTCGTTTCGGAAAGTGTCGGAGAAGGACGTGACCGAAGGGTTACATTGAAACCCAAAAGATAATAATGAAATTCTCTTGCCTGCAGGAAAATCTAAATAAAGGCCTTCAGATAATAACCAGAGCTGTCCCTGCTAAAGGTTCTCTTCCCATTCTATCCAATGTTTTGATTTCTACCGAAAACGGGCGTATTAAACTCGCCGCTACCAACCTCGAAACAGCCATCACCACATACGTCAACGCCTCTATTGATAAAGAAGGGTCTATCACAGTTCCTGCGAAAGTATTAAAAGAGCTGGTAGCCAATCTTCACCCGTCTACAATCGAAATAAAAATGGATAACGACATACTTCATTTGAAATCCGACAATACAAAATCCAAATTAAACGGAACCGACGCCAAAGATTATCCTGAACTTCCCGGCATTTCGAAAAACGAAACTTCTTTGGAACTCGACCCCACGGTTTTTGCTCAGGCAGTGTCAATGGTAACGTTTGCTTCCTCTATGGACGAAAGCCGACCAATTTTTACCGGTGTCTACGTTACATACGACAAAGGAATTATGAATTTTGCAGCCACTGATGGTTTCAGACTTTCCGAAAAATCCATCTCCATTGGAAAATCAGACGCGAAAAAATTTACGGCGCTGATTCCTGCGAAAACGTTAGCGGAAGTCAGTAAAGTATTTGCGTCGTCTACGTCACCTTTGAAAATGATTCTCAGTGAAAATGAAAATCTTGCGCTCTTCTCTTCCGAAGACACAACGATAGCAACAAGAATTATTGACGGACAATACCCGGACTACAAAAAAATAATACCGACGGTCGCCCCCGTAAAAGCGGTTTTTAATGCAGGAGAATTTTTAGAAGCCGTGAGATTAACTACGGTTTTCGTAAAAGAAGGAACAAATAACACTATTAAGTTACGCGTGGACCCTGAAGGATTAATAAAAATTTCTTCTTTGAATAACGAGACCGGAACTCACGAAAGTGAAATTCCTGCTGAGACAGAAGGAGAAATGTTGGAAATAGCCTTTAGTTCGAAGTACCTTCTTGATTTCCTAAACAATGTAAAAGGCGAGAAGATAAATATGGAAGCGAGTTCTAACAGCACCGCTTGTATCTTTAAAACCGACGTGACTGAAGATTTTTTGCACATTATAATGCCGATTCAGTTGTAAACGTATTGCTCCAAAAAAAAGCCAGGCTCTTTGTAAAAAGTCTGGCTTAAGATTTCTTAGTACTCTATCTTTTTGTCAGCTGTTTCCACCGTAAATGCTTTAAGAAGGGCTAGCAAAAAAATACGAATAAACACAGCAAACAGGTTCCAGATTGCATGAAGAAGAAAGGGCTTGAGCAACCCATCGGTCTGTACTGCAAAAAAACCGAATAGACACCCAAGCAAAGTTGCAACCCCAAACCCCGAAAGTGAGTTCACTAACTTCCCTTTCTTGGTCATGGGAACGCTCGTTATCTCTTCCTCTTTTTTCTGGAGGGCCTTTTCCACAAACGAACGTTTTAGATGGAGAGCTCCAAAGATTAGAGCACTTGCCACGATTCCCACCCAAGAGATTGTGCTCACCTCGTCAAACAGCACTATAAGTGGGAGCCGAAACAACACTTCTTCCATCGCCGGAACAAACAAAGCGATCACAAACACCATAAAAATAAAATTAACCCAATTGCTTTGACTGTCTCTGACGATTCTCGGTACTTTCCGCATCACAAAAAACCCAAGTACCGCCATAACAACAACGGGTAATACGGTAATCAGATTAAAAGGCATCTCCCTCTCCTTATTTTGGATTGTTCCGCAAAAAACATCGTGCGGTTAATTAACGAATAGGTGCATTTTAACTCAAAACGGTGAAATAGTCAACCTATAGTGTATACACGCAAACTACTACTCTGTGGGTGCTGTAGGACCTGGCTGTGGCGGAGTATTCCCAAGATTAAACGTACCCTGCTCTTTAGAAAGAGACTCGACGGATCTCAAAATGTCGTCGGATGAGGGCTCATTTTGAGGTGCGGGTTGTTCCACTTTATTCTCTTCAGGTTTTGCTTCTCCCTGGCCTCCCTGGTTTTGTATTGAAGTCTCAGTGTCCGTAATAGTTTGCATGCCCTGCGAAGACTCCTGCCTCACAGGTTCGTATGGCCTCTGTATCGGCGGAATAGCAGCGGTTATTTTCGGTGCGTTTGAACCCAACGGTTTTATCAAACCCTGCTCCCTAAGTCTCAGTAATTCTTCCGGGTTTGTAGTAATAAGTTTATGTTCAGCTTCAGAAGCCATGATTTTTATTGCAACGTGATTGGCACCGGCGAAGAACAAACCCTCCCCAACTGCAGCAGCTAATAACAATCTTTTTTCACCCTCCGACAAATAGAATGTTTCCGCAACCTTATCAATTCCGGCCGGGTGTTGTTTTAACAAAATTTGAATTGATGAGTTTGTAACAATTGCTTTTCCATATTCCGAAGATAAAAAGTCGTCGACATCCTGTGAAATTGTTGTCAAACCCAGATAATATTTTCTGGCTCTTTTTGCGATACTGTAGATAAATCTTGCGCTGTCCTCGTTTTGTAGTAAGTACCAAGCCTCCTCCACTATCAAAATTCTTTTCTTGAGATCGCGTCTTATTCTGGTCCAGACAAAATCAAGAATTAAATAAAAGGCGATTGGTCTTAAGGCCTCTTCAAGATTTTTCGTAGAAAATACTGTCATTTTACTATCAAGATTTATGTTTGACTGGGAATCGAAAATACCGGTCATTGACCCTTTTATAAATCTTTCAAGTCTTTCGGCCATTCCTTTTGCTTCGGGTTCGGAAGCTCCCATCAAAACTTTATAGAGATCTTCCATGACGGGAGGCTCAATACCGGACTGAGTATCGGGGTCAGTCGTAATACCCTTAATCCTGTATGTTTCTATTAATGCCCTATCTAAAATGGCCTCTTCTGATGCCGTCAAACCACCGAGCATTAGTTTAAGTAGGGTGATTAAGCCGATTAATTTTTGACCAAGTTCGTTCTCGCCTTCAACTGCAACTCCGGAAAGATCGAATGGGTTTATTTTATGAGTAGAGTTGGCTGAGAAGTCGATGTAATTGCCTCCTACAGCTTCGCAAAGAGTTCTATATTCCTCTTCCGGATCGATAATCATAACTTCTGAACCGAACACCAACAGTCTTAGCGCCTCAAGTTTTACGAAATAAGATTTACCTGAACCTGATTTTGCAAAGACAACCGAGTTAGCATTTTCGAGTGAGAAACGGTCGAAGATTACCAGCGACCCGTTATGTCTGTTGATACCGTACATAATACCTTCTTCCATGGTCAGGTCCGAAGAAGTGAAAGGGAAAGTGGTAGCAAGGCTAGTCGTATCCATATTTCTCGTAATCAACATCTTGTCTAATCCGGTTGGAATTGAAGACTGGAAAGCATCTTCCATTTGGAGTGAAGCAACTTTTGAAATAAGAAGTAGGGCGCCCAAGGTACTTTCCAATTTTGAAGTTACCATTTCAAGTTCCTCGGGTGTTTCTGCAGAAATAGTTATGTAAAAAGAAAACTGGAAGTATTTTTCTACTCCTTTAACAAGCTGCTCCTGAAGAGCCTTCGCATCCTCGAGCGCTGCTGAAACAACGGGGTCGACTATCTTACCCTTTTCCACATTGGTCATAGTCGTAGCTTCAAGTTCCGTGATTTTTCTTCTCAGGTCGTCCAGAATAACTTTGGACTTAACGGGATAATAAAACATGGAAACGTCCAGCGTATGCTCGAAGTTAATAATAGGAGACAGCCAGTTTGCCCCGACAAATCTTGGATAGCCTGAAACGAAAATCGTTCTGAAGTACATGTTTCCGATACGCAAAAAGGTAAAATCCACTTCAATCGCGGAGGGAGCAATGATATCCCTGACGTTTAACATTCCCTCGGCTAACACCTGCGCCGGAGTTTTTTCTCCGGGAACGCCCTGCTGCTGTTTCCTGGGTTTTGGTTTGTTTGAGAACATTGTAAAAAGATTTAGTCCCATATTATTCCTCTATGATGGCGGGATTTACGATCGCCGTCGTGTAATCATCTATTCCTGTCCGGATTCTTTGTCCATGAATCGTCGTTGGGTTATAAATATCGAAATATAACTCCACCAGATCCTGGGTCATGAGCTGTTTAGTTTTTATACCCAGCCTGTTAAATTCCTTGATCACGTGGTCTACTTTGGGTGCAAGTTCAATTCTTCCATCATTGAGTACCTTGTCCACATTAAAGGACACTCTTTTGTTATGCTGACCGGCCAGCTTCATCATCCAGTCGAAAGGACCGGAACCCGGCTGCGTAAGTTCGGCGACACTTGTAGGTATCACGACATAAAACCTCTTGTCCAACACATCATTCTTCTTAATAACTTCCTGAACGAATTTCCTGTAAGCCTGGGCCTGGTGCTTAAGCAGAGGATCGTTGAGACGTGTTTCCACCCTGTAAACTTTTTCGATGTATTTTGTAATGTCCAGCCTTCTTGATCTTATGACTACCTGAACCGGAAATGTAATAGAGTTTAAAAGCATCGAGAAAGCAGCGATTATGGCATCCTGCTCCATTTCTGAAAGCAGGTCAAAATTCACTGCTGTGGTTTGAAGAACGGCACAAACCGCCCCATTTTTTAAAAGGACAAGATTGTCTTTTATATCGAAAATGTCCAGATGGTCTTGAGTTGTAGGTGTTGTTTGAGCAGGCATATTATTTACCGGATATTATAAATGGAGGTACCACCTCACCTTTCAATTCTACAGAAATTTTCTCAAAGGACAATTTCATTTCTTCCGACGGCTTAACCTCGATAGAGTACTTTCCGTTGCTCAGTGCCGATAACAGCTCAAATCTGCCGAGGCTGTCTGTCTTCAGTGCACGCACGGGTTCCTCTCTTTCATTTTTAACTATCAGCAATATATCCGTTAATACTTTTCCGTCGCCGCCTTTTACCACACCGTGCAGGGTATTGGGGTCCATATGGTCCATCGGGTAGCTATCCAGATTTAAGTTTGAAGATCCGGGCACGCCTGCCGACGGGGTAGATTTCAAACTCTGTAAACCTTGCGTGAGGACGCGGTAATTTTGCTCGACATTCAGTTGCTTACTTTCCAAATCTTTTAGTAATCTCGACTGTGTGTCGGAGGCCGACCCCGGGGCGTGTGTGGTTTGAATATTCTTTTTGAGCCTCATTATCTCGTCCGTGAGTTCTTCACTTTGTGTCTTAAGCTTACCTACAACGTTCTTTGCCTCATCGTGAACTTCCTGAGCTTCTTGTTCTTTCTTTTCTACGACCGGCACGGGTAAAACGCTGGGTTTTGGAGATTTAATCCCCTCTTCTTCCTTTATTTTTTTCAGTAAAGACTGAAGTTTTAGCGCCTTATCGTTCATACTCTCCTCCACCGAAATCTGCTCTGTCGTACGGAGAACCCTTTCCCCTCTGATAGGCAGGATTAGTTCACCCTGGGACGGAAGTAGGTTAATAAATCTCCTTCCGGAGTGCATGTCCGGGGTCATGGGGCTTAAAGAAACGGTTCCGGAAAGTGCGCCTTTTGGTGCCGGGACGGTTGAAGCATCAGCACCCTTACCGGCTCTGACATCTTCCCGGGCCTTTTGCGCCTCTTTTGCCTTGAATAAATGGAAAAGACCGGCGTCCTTGCGCTTCTGAAGAACGTTAGGTTCCACGGTTTCCTTCTTCTCCGAAGCTGTAGTGACCTCCCCGGAAGCTTCCACTAAAATACCTTCTTCCTGTTCAGGTTCTGCACTGACAATGGAAGGTGCCTGTGTTTCTGTGGTTACCCCAACTGCGGGTTGAATTCCCACCGCCGATGCTCCATAGGACGAACGGGAGAAGGCCACCCCTCCTGTACCGCTTTTTTTCTTATATGCAGGAAAAGCATCTCTGACTTTTTGGGCGTACTCCCTTTCAGGAATATCAAGCGGGTCTATTACCTCCTCTTTGGTTTGATACCGTAAATACTCCTCGAGTTTTCTTCTGCTCGATGTCGGCGCTAGAGTTATAAGTTCCTGTTTCAACGTAGCGAGGTCGTCGTACATAAATGCCGAAGGAATTGTAGGTTCCTTCTTCCAAATTCGCTGGGTTGGCATGTACATTGCTTTGAAAAAATTCACAATCCATTCGTCCATGCCTCGTTCCTGAACGGGGATAAAAGCAAAGCCTATTCCGGCAAAAGCTATGATGAATACTAGAGGCCAACGGAAAATACCTATGAAAAAAACATAAGAGAGATAAGCCAGAATTCCTGCGATAAAAACATAAGCGAACTGCCTCATCGTAAGATCGCCGATAAGTTTGAAGTCCACGCTCATAACATTCTGAGGAACGGCGTGCTGCTTATTTGACTGGGGCATGTCTGCTAGTGGCATTTGTTTTTATTATATCAGCGAAGTTCTATAAAGTAATTTACATCCCTGCGCAGTCCCGCTGTGTTTGTAATGCTGTTGTTCAAGATATCCAGCTCCTTACTCGCTTTAACTATCTCGGTGCCAAAAGGAGAGTTAAAAGTAAGGCTAAAAGGATCTGCATCGGTTCCGGGCTGCTTTTGTACATACAAAGAGTATGAGGATTTTTCCTTGGTTACGTTAAGACTTTCAGCCAGGTCATATTTAATTACGAGTGACACGGTCTCTTTGGGATTGACCACAAGGTCATAACTGAACACATCGTAACCATTCGGCTTTCCGATACCGATATCTTTAAGTACATCGGCGGTGTTTCCCAAAGCATCGACAAACTCGGCTCCTGTAAGTTTTGCTCCTTTTTGTACAAGGATTCTTACGTGATCTTTATATGGACCGCCCGGCCAAGCCATCGAGTCTCCCGTGTGTTTGTAGGTCAGCTTTAAAGTTGCTCTCAATACTCCGTCGCGTGTCATGGAATTTATCTCATAATCGATGTTGTTTTTTACAAAATAGTTTGCTTTGGTTCCACCTAAGTTAGAGTTGACCACGTAGAGATAGTCGCCCTCAACAGAGACCAACTGTCCATTCCAATTTCTTTCTTTTAAAACGTCATTCATGGCACCGTTGGAAAGATTTATTAGTAAATGTTTTTCATCAAGAGACTTTTGTGTTTCCGCAAGTAAACTCGGTAGTTTATCTTTGGGAAGCGAAAACATTTTTTCCAGCAACTTACTTCCTAATATAGTTAGAAAAGATCTTTTCTGGTCCGAACCGCTTACGTAATTAAAATCACTGTGATATTGCGTCCTTTCATAAAGATTATCCGCGTTGATTTCTTCATTGTAGGCCGCTAAAAATACCGGTCCCGTTGCCCTTAGAATTCCTTCGACAAATTTAAGGTCTACGGCAATGTAACCGTCAACACTTTGACCGTCTATTTTGTAAAATAGATCGTTAAACACACCCGCTGCCGTCGGAAAATCCGGATCCCAATTTGAATTCCTCAGGTAAAGCCTGTCCTCGGCCAAATACTTGGAAATTACTTCCGGCGGTGCTGTCTTTATATCCCTTAACAAAATCTGACCATCGGGATTGTATATGTCGTCAATCTTCAAATCTTTTAGTTTGCCTTTGTCGAAAGTTAAAAGCCCGTAGGAACCTATGAAACCTCCTGTCGGACGTATCTCATTTGAGTTTTGAAACCAGACAATGTAGGTAGTTTCCTTGTCAACACCGAGCACCGTAGCTGTTTCCCCTATAATTTTTGAGGTCACGTCCAGATTCTGCTGAAGTGTATCTATATATTTCCCGTAATCCGATATGTACCCCCTGTATTTTTCAGGAATATGGTTTTGGTCTACCCCGCTAAAGTCGGCCTGAGCAATGTAAAGAAGTTTCTGCGCCGAATCTATTTCAAGTTTTGCCGTATCAACTGTTTCGCGTGTAAGAACGTTCGTTGTATCGGGACGTAAAACTTCCCACATTCCTTCCAACGGTTCTGCTGATTTTGCAAGGTGTTCTACCGAATCCGAAAAGTTTTGCAGGGAAGAGAACATACGGAAATAACTTATATATTCGGACGACCTTCCTGCGAATGAAAAAACCCACTTTATGTTTGAAAGATTTTTTCTGGCCGCCTCAAATTTTTTGGACGCAAGGACGGTATTTTTCGACAAGCTTCCAACATCAAACGAAGAACCGGCTGCCGCAACATTTTGTAATGCCGTCGCACCCGATCTGGCATTTGAGTAAAGACTAAAAACCGGGTTAACCAAAAACACCAATACCGCCGAAACAAGTAAAGCAAAAATTGCATAAAATTTCGGGTTTCCTAAAAATCCGGGTAATCTTTTTTGCGGAGTAAGGTTTTTGACGGCACTGGCATCTTTGTGCCGGCTAAAAATAGATCGCAGATTCAACCCCTTGCGGGTTTTAATATTTTTGACCGGATACATTTTCGTGTACAGGTCGGCGCTACTTGTCGGGTAAATTGAGCTCACCTGCGGAGGATCGGGCTGTCGTACTGTAGTAGTCTGCGTTCCCTTCGATATCGCTTTCTCTTCAACATACTTTGAAGGTTTAAATGTGTTCTGATTCACGGCATACCCAAACCACTTCAGCGTATCCACAACTCCCGACTTCAGGCTTATACGCGGCTTCCAAGACAAATCTTTTAAATTAAATGTCTCGGGCGCGGGACCTCTGAAAGGCATGGAAAAACCTGATTGTTTAAAGGTAATTTGAAGGTTGCCGTCGGCCACGCTTCTCAAAAGATAGGCAAGTTCAAGCTGCGTAATTGCGGAATCAGGAACCAGCGAGTATATGCTCCCTTTTGTTTCCTGGTTGAACATAGATCTTAGAATGCCGCTGACCGCGTCGGAGACGTACAGGTAAAATTCCTTTTCCACGCCGTCGTTCTGAACTTCGATGTCCCTGTTCTCTATCAAAGTTCTGATGTAGACGCCCATTACACCACTTGAATCAAGGCTCATTCTGGGTCCGTATACTTCGGGAAGACGCACTATCCTGACATCAAGATCGTACTTTTTGAAATATTCCCAGACTATAGCTTCCGCAAAACGTTTGGCCTCAATCAGACTGAATTTGTTCTCTTCCGGCTTCGAAAGACCAAAATACTTGGCCAGTTCGTCCTGAGACATCCTTCCCTGATAAACGTCTACCGTTGATATGAGCACAAATTTAGCTTCTGAGCGTCGGACGAGGTCGAGGAGTGTTTTCGTCCCTAACGAATTAGTAAGAAGTGAGTCAAGGGTTGGGTTATCGTTGCTGTACATGTAATCTTCGAGACCCGCCATATGAAAAACGTAGTCGACACTTTCTATTTCGGGCGGAAGTCCTTCGTTTATGTCCACGTTGAAAAGAGCAAAATTGGGGTTTGAGAGAAGATGTTTGACGTGAATTTCTTTGCCGGTGTTAAAATTGTCTACCACCAGAACCTTGGCTCCGTTGGCGAGTAATGCCTCAACAAGATGAGATCCTATAAATCCTGCGCCGCCACTGACTAAAATCGTTGGGGCGAGCGAATTTTTTTTAATGGACTGACTTTTGACCATTAGGGCAGTTTCTTAACAAATTCTGGTTATAAGTATAACCAAAAGCGGTCGCCCGACACAATGATTTATTAATCTAAATTGGTAAATTGTTGCTACAATTCATGTAGTGAATTTATTGCTATAATTCAGGCATGAATTTGGGCCTCTAATTCAGGCATGAATTTGGGCCTCTAATTCAGAAAGTATCTATGGAATTGAAAGATATATTAAAAATACTAAATAAAAAGCGCACCGAAATCGGCTTGATTGTGCTTTGCGGAGGCTTTTTAGGCCTTGCCGCTTCGTTCTTTCCAGGTAAATTTAAGGCTGAAATTTCCTATTTCGTAGGAAGAGCTGCAGATAAACCAAGCGCCGAATTTTTTACATACGAAGGGTTTTACGCCCAACAGACTGCACAATCCTATACAAATACGGCGGTGGCTCTTCTCGAAAGCCAGGAACTAAAGAGGTCAGTATTAGGAGAATTAGAACTTCCCGTAACGGACAACAACATCAGAAAGCTTACCAAAAGCTATAGAGTTGCGAAAAACGGACCTCAGGTTATTACACTTACCATTGCCGACTACAACTACGATAAATCGTTAAATACCTTTACGGCAATTTCCGATAAATTCCTCGAGGCAAGTGAGAAAGTAAGCTCCGGCTCAGACGAAAATATTTCCGTGACACCTTTATCGGACAACCCGGTCGTAAGACAGGAGCAGAGACCCTTCATTTATTTTGTTGTGGGTGGATTACTTTTCGGCTTGGCAGCGGCGTTACTAAAACTAGCTTTTAAGGAGTATTTGAAATGAAATACCAGATGAACACTGACGGAGGAGCAAGAGGTAACCCGGGCCCCTCCGGAATAGGCATCGTAATAAAAAATGATAAAAAAGAAAAAATCTTCGAGCTGGGGTCGTACATCGGAAAGGCCACCAACAATCAGGCCGAATACACAGCCTTGATCGAAGGTCTCAAGGCAGCGCTGGAAAGAGATATCACCAAACTAAACTGCCTTTTAGATAGTGAGCTAATCGTCAAACAAATGAGGCATGAATATAAAGTTAAAAACGCCGAGCTTAAAGTGCTATGGCAAACAGCTCTCGGACTGGCATCGAAATTTAAAGAAATAGAGTTCAATCATGTATTGAGGGAAAAGAACTACGAAGCCGATCTTTTGGTCAACAAAGCCTTAGACGCTTATCAGGAATCTCCCAAAGGCATTTAAAATGAGAAAAAGTAATGCAAAGGAAACGGCAAAAGCAATTAAACGTACCCTTGCCTACCGGTCAATATTCCAGTACCCGATGAGTTTCTTTCAGCTATCAACCTTTCTCGTCTCCTCTAAAGCAGCGGACGGAAAAAAACTGAAAGAGACTCTGAACAAACTAGTAAAAGAAAATTGGGCACGTAAACGCTACGGAAAATACGAAATCTGCGGGGAAAAATACACAAACTGGCTTTGGAAATACAGACATGCCACCCGGATCTTTAAGGAAAATTCCGAACTAATTAAATTTCTCGGTGGTATACCCTGGATAAAAATGATTGCGGTTACAGGTTCATTGGCCGCTTACAATCCGGAAAAAGACGCGGACATAGACATAATGATCGTAACCGGCAAGAACAGGGTCTGGCTCACACGCGGATTTGTGGCAACAATTTTGAAAATTCTGAAACGGCACCCTGAGTTTGACGGACAGCCACGAAGTTTTTGCACAAATCTTTTTTTGGATGAAACAAAAATGGCGTGGGAAAAGGAACGGAGAAATATTTTCGTGGCGACGGACATCGTGATGATGCAGCCGGTCGTCGACAAATCGGATACGTACCTCCAGTTCATGAAAGAAAACAGCTGGGTGACGGAATATTTTCCTAACTTTAAGCTGAACTATCCCTCAAAAGTCCGGAGGAAAAGCAGCGGTATTCTTCTCAACGCTCTGGAAAAAATCGCCAAAAAATCCCAAATGGTCTATATGAAAAAGAAGGTTACGACGGAAGTATTGAAATCCCACATAATACACTTCAACAAGAACGACAACTCACCCAGGATTATGGAAGCTTACAAAGACGCGCTGAAGAGACTAAAAGTATCCAAATAAACTTAGACCCCAGAACTAAAGAGAGCGCCTTACGGCGCCCTCAGTTTAATTTCATATAAATCAACGGAAACTTACATCATATCTTCCATGCCCATTCCGGGATTACCGGGTTTCGGTTCGTCTTTTTTAGGAGCTTCCGCTACCAAGCATTCTGTGGTAAGTATCATTGTTGCGGCTGAAACGGCGTTCTGGAGTGCGCTTCTGGCAACCTTAGCCGGGTCTATTATTCCGTCTAAAACTAAGTCCACGAATGCCATTTTGACAACGTTATAGCCGACGTTCTGATTCTTCTCTTCCAAGGCTCTTCTCTCTATTTCGGCCAAAATCTTTCCGTCGTCGACACCTGTATTTCTTATTAACAGACGCGCCGGTTTTTCAAGACTTTCGGAGAGAATTTTTGCTCCGGTCTTCTCATCGCCCTGTAAATCAAGCTTATCAATAGCCTTTCGTGCGTTTAGGAAAGTAATTCCGCCGCCGGGTACTATTCCCTCCTCAACAGCTGCTTTTGTTGCATTAACAGCGTCGTCTACTCTCAGTTTGAGTTCTTTCAACTCAGCTTCGGTGGCCGCCCCTACTTTTATTACCGCTACCCCACCGCTTAATTTGGCCAGTCTTTCTTTCATCTTATCTTTGTCGTAATCGGAGGTACCTTGCTCAATTTGTGTTGCGAGCTGCTTTATTCTTTCCTGAATTACTTTGGCGTCGCCTTTTCCCCCAACGATAGTGGTGTTGTCCTTGTCGGCAATTATCCTGTCGGCTCTTCCGAGGTCATCAACTGTTACAGAATCAAGCTTTCTTCCCGTTTCCTGACTTACAAAGCTGGCACCGGTCAAAATCGCGATATCTTCCATCATTGCTTTTCTTCTGTCACCAAAGCCCGGAGCTTTGACTGCAAGTACGTTCAAGACACCTCTTAGTTTATTGACTACCAAGGTTGCCAAGGCTTCGCCCTCGACATCTTCGGCAATGATTACCAAGTTTTTAGAAACTTTGACAAAGCTTTCAAGCATAGGGAGCAAGTCCTGCATACCTGAGATCTTTGAATCCGTTACCAAAATGTAAGGCTCTTCAACGATGGATTCCATTTTGTCGGGATTTGTAACGAAATAAGGCGAAGAGTAGCCTTTGTCGAACTGCATTCCTTCTTTGTATTCAAGCTCAATGTCAAAACCTTTAGATTCGTCAACGGTAATAACGCCCTGCTCTCCAACCTTTTCCATGGCGTCGGCAATTATTTTTCCTATTTCTTCGCTTTGCGCCGAAATAGTAGCGACCTGGATTCTTTCTTCTTTGCTGGATATTTTCTTGGACATGTTCTTTATTTCTTCAACAACGGCATCAACGGCTTTTTCCAGGCCTCTCTTTACCATCATAGCGTTTGCTCCGGCTGAAATATTCTTGAGCCCTGCTTCAACTATGGCCTGTGCAAGTACGGTAGCCGTTGTGGTCCCGTCTCCTGCCACATAGATTGTAAAAGAAGCAGCTTCTTTTACAATCTGAGCTCCCATGTTCTCGAATTTATCTTCAAGTTCGATCTCTTTGGCTACAGTAACACCGTCGTGTACGACTGCGGGCGTTCCCCAGCTTTTATCCAAAGCAACGTTGCCTCCCTTAGGCCCGAGCGTTGTTGCCACTGCCCTTGCGAGCTTATCGACACCGGCCTTAAGTTTCGTTCTCGCGGCATCTCCATAGATTATGTTTTTTACTGACATATATTTTTCCTTTAATTTTCGACTATAGCTAAGATATCTTCCTCTTTGATGAGAAGCATATCTTTTCCGTCTAATTTAATATCTGTACCGCCCCATTTTTTAAACATAACCACATCCCCGGCTTTAATTTCCATGGGAATTCTGTTTCCGGAATCATCCCTTTTACCCGAACCTACGGATACAACCCTACCTTCAAGGGGTTTCTCTTTCGCGGTGTCCGGAATAACAATACCTGATGGAAGTGTGGTGTCCTTTTGCATAGGCTCTACTAACAAGTAATCAAAAAGTGGTTTAATTTTAGCTGCTGAAGCCATACAGTCCTCCGTTACAATAAAAAATTACTACTTAAAGTTGCGACGTATTAATTTATAGCATTTTGGCGTAGTGATAGTCAAATCGCCTTATTTTAGGCGTCCGTAGACACGAAGCTTTCCTTCTCCTATGCTTTCCTGCTTGTATATCTCGAACTCACCTAATACTCCGGTGTTGGCTACGTGAGGCCCTCCGCAAAGCTCTTTGCTAACCGCGTTAGAAAAGTCGCCCCCCACATAATACACTTTTACTTCTTCAGGGTAGCTTTCATTTTTCATGTAAAGGGCGCCCGACTTTTCAGCCTCTTCCTTAGGCATTACAACAAAGCCCACCGGCAACGCTTCCTTGATTCTCGCATTTACAATGGATTGGACCTCAGCCACTTCCTGATCCGTCATCTTTTTCCCGTGATGAGAAAAATCAAACCTCAGCCTTTCGGCGGTAAGGTTGCTGCCCAATTGCCCTACGTGCCCGCCTAACACTTTCCTGAGCGCCGCCTGTAATAAATGGGTTGTTGTGTGGTATTTAATTACTGTTTCGCTGTGATCAGCTAAACCGCCCTTAAACTTGTTTTCCGCTCCTGCACGTGATTTTTGCTGATGAAGGTCAAATACAGCCAAAAACTCTTTGTGAAAATCTTTGTGGTCCAGAGTTATTCCTTTGTCCTCAAGATCATCCACGAATATTTCTTCGGGGTAACCCACGGACTGGAACAGGTCGAAAGACATCTGTGCCCATTCCTGTAGTGACTTTTTCTTGAGTTCTTCCTGCCCGATTTTAAGCAAAGCTTTTTCTAAAATAAGAGAACCTTTCGTCAGGGTTTTTCGGAACTTCTCTTCCTCTTCCGTGAATGTTTCTTTAAGCTGTTCTATTTTCTCTGATAGTTGGGGGTAAAGCCATCCGACAGCAGTTATTACGGGCTTTACCAAAGCTGAGGTAAGGTCTTTTTCAATCCCCAGGACTTTTCCAGATCTCACCATTCTGCGCAGTAATCTTCTTAAAACATACCCCTGGTCTTTGTTGTCAGGCTGTACGCCGTCCATTCCCAGTAAACACGCGGCTCTCATATGGTCGGAAATAATCCTCATTGCCCTTTTGGTCCTGCCGTCGGAAGAGTAAGATTTACCGGATAACTCTTCTATTTTTTCCACGACCGGCCAAAAATTATCGGTCTCGAAGATATCGTGTTTGTTTTGAGAAACTACAGCCAGTCTTTCCAAGCCTCCGCCGAAATCTACGTTCTTTTGTGAAAGGGGTTCCCAGCCTTTATCGGTTTTTTTGTATTGCATAAAAACAGAGTTACCGATTTCTAAAAATTCATCCGGATTGTCGGCCGGGGACTTTCCCACACCTGTTCCTGAGCCGAGGTAATAAAAAACTTCGCTGTCGGGACCTCCGAGCTCACCTACGGCATCACCGCGCTGCCACCAATTGTCCTTTTTACCGCATAAAAAGATCCTTTCACCTTCCTTTGCTTCAATACCGTATTTTTTGAAAACTTCTTTTAAAATAGCTATAGACTCGTCATCTCTCGGAGCATTGGCGTCCCCCTCAAAAACGGTTGCAAAAAGTTTTTCCGGCGCTAATCCTAATACATCGATAAAAAATTCGTATGCCCAGGGTAATTGTTCTTTTTTAAAATAATCACCGAGCGACCAATTCCCAATCATATGAAAAGCTATAGTGTGTCTGATTGTGGTGCCTACTTCTTCTATATCCTCAAAACGTAATGAACGCTGCACATTTACTAATCTTTTACCTAAAGGGTGCTGCTCTCCGGAAAGGTAAGGGACTAAAGGGAACATGCCTGAGTTTACAAAAAGTAATGTTGAGTCTCCTTCGGGAATAAGTGAAACGTTGGGTATTTGCTTGTGCCCGCGGTCCGTATAAAAGTTTATGTATTTTTGTAGTATTTCTTTCGACGTCATAATTGCACTGATTCCCGTGACGATACTTCTTGTCAGGTCCCTTAAGCCTGCCGAAATTCTTGGAGGCCTGGGCGGGAATCGAACCCGCGATGAGGGTTTTGCAGACCCTTGCCTTGCCGCTTGGCTACCAGGCCATGTTGCCATTTTACCATTGCCGTGATAATTTATGTATTGTTCCATGTCAATATCTACTATTGCCAGCAAGGAAAAATCACTGCCCAACGCCGCCCTCTACATCATTGGTATTATAGGTGTGGGACTTATAGTCTATTTTGGCGGTTATATCATCACAAACGCCGATAAACTAAAGTCTAAATCCGGCATAAACGTCGACGTTATGGGAGAATCTGCTGAAATCTACATTAACGACAAATTCGTAAGCAAGACCCCCTATACATCTTCAGACGTGGCGTCAGGAAGCAATAAAATCACTCTAAAAAGCGGTGACAGACAGTATCAAACTTCTATCAATTTCCTTAAACGCGAAGGGGACAACGTACACTACGTCGGCATTACCAGGGATCTGGGAACTTCCGACGCATTTAGCTCGGGAAGCGAATTTTGGTTTGAAAAGGACACCTCCGGTAATGTTCTCAGGGTCATAAGCGAACCTTCGGGCGCAAAGGTCTATATAGACAATTCCGAAGTAGGGGTTACGCCGTTTTTGTCCAACAACATTAGTAACGGCGACTACGAACTAAAGGTGGCTATCGCAGGTTTTGAAATTCAATCTTCAAGGATAACAATAAATAAGGGGTACACATTAAACACTACTTTTAAACTTTTTCCCGTACCTGTTCCGCAAAAAATCTCTTCTTTCGAAGGATCCAAAAACCTCTATGATTTGTCATCGGAAAATAACACTGTCACTACAAGCTCTCAGGAGTGGGCCAAAGCAGTAGTGTACTGGAACAAATCAAGGGGTCTGAATATTGAAGGAACAGGCGAGAACAAGACACCTTTCTTCGAACTACTCCTTTCGTATAAAGGAGATCTCTATAGTGCGGAAGGAACTCCTATCATCACAAAGGAAGAGCTTGCAACCGTAAAAGCGGATAGCAGAATCGGTTATCTTGGCAGAACAATCGACGGACAAGGTCTTTCTAAAGAGGCAAAACAAACTTTGGAGACTCTTCTGGGTACAGTAGCTACAGTCGGAAAACAAGCGAAGATTTTGACAACTCCCACAGGATGGCTCAGGGTAAGAAGCGAGCCCAGTTTGGACGGAACGGAAATAACCAGAGTAGACACAGGCGGTACATATCAGGTACTCGAAGAGCAGACCGGATGGGTAAAAATAAAGGTTTCAGATACTTCAGAAGGATGGGTATCCGCCGATTACGTCGAACTAGTTGAATGAACCGTACCACTCCAGCAGGTCAGGTCTTAAATTCCTAATCATTTCCTTACTTTTTTCATATTCGTCTGTTAACCCCAGCTTTCTCTCATATTCCGCAACTAACGAAATAACCCCGGCGTCCCGTGAATATTTTGACTTGAGCATTTGGAAAAAATCTTTTGTTGCATTAATAAATTCCGGGTCGCGATTCTGTGCCCCCGGGGCACTCTCCGGATTGCCGTTCGCTAAAAAGTAATACACCGGAACAAGGTTTCTCTCGGTAACCAGATTATCAGGATTAAGACCAAGTGATTTTTGCAGATCATTGTATGCATTATTTTTAAAACCGGTTTTTTTATTAACATCTTTTTCCAAGATTCCTGCTGTCAGGTACACCAAAGACCGGGTGCGGTAATAAGAGGGTTCGAAAGGATTCAGCTCAACTGACTTATTTATAAAACCTAAAGCTCTTTCGGGGTCCCCCTCCTTCAAAAAATCTGCTGCTTGTACGGACAGCTTATCCGCTAAAAAAATTCTATTTACATAAGAAATTACTAACACTGCCGCCGTCCATACTGCTATCAGCAATATCAACTTAACTAATTTCATTCCTTCCTCCCTGTTGAAATTAGAAGCAGCCAAAATAAAACAGCAGGAGCAACCGTCGGCCATCCGAAAATATTCGTGACAGCAAACGCAAGAATACTTCCGCTGTAACGTTTATCCGCGCGTTTAAACATAAAGAAAAGTAAGTATAAATATGAAAGGACACCGATGAGCCCCTGCTCTGCCCATGTTTCGAGGTAATAATTGTGTGGCTTATTAAAAACGTAATTCCATTCGGAAGAATAATTTAACTCCGGCGGTCTGAATTTCTGGAAATAGTACGGAAATGTTTCCGGCCCGTTACCGGACATAAATACTTTAGGACTTGATGTAATCATTTCCAGCGTGCCTTTCCAAAGCCCCGAACGTATGTACCCGGGGTCGGAGATTAGGTTGTTCTGGCTTCCGGTTTGTGCCAAAACCACGGTGTATCTGCTCACAACTTTTTTTGCGTCTATCAAAACATCATTCAATCTCTCCCTGAACATTCCTGGAAATAACAGGGGAATAAGTATGGTTACCGATACTACCGCAGCAAAACGCAGCAACAATCCGGATTTTTCTTCAACCATTTCTTTTCTAAGTAAAATTCTAAAAAGGTAAAACACGACAAGAACAAGAAACGCAGATAAACCGGAGATTGAAAAAGTCAGCCATAGAGATAAAAACTGAACAAGATAAAAAATAAAGTAAACTTTACCGTTACGGAAAACGTACTCATAAAGAGTAATTCCTAATAATATTAGAAGGTACTGCGCGTACCAGTTTGGTTGCCCCAAAGTTGAAAATACTCTGTCCTGCAACCGTCCTCCCCATAAAAAACCGAGGGGCTCAAAATACTGTCCGAGAGCAAACATGAAAAGAAACACGGAACCAATCTGCGCAACTTTAAAAAGCGTTTTCACATCGTTTTTAGAAAGAACGTTTACACCGATGTAATAAAAAATTGCCAGGGATATATAAAAAACAAAGGAGTCGGCAAACCGCGAATAGTAACCGAACAACGAAGTACTTATGTGTGAAGTAAACAATGTGGAGATTCCTGCCGAGATTAGAAATAACACCAAAGCCAAAGGCAATGAGGATGTTTTTCTGGGTTTAATGATTAGGCCCGATAAGAACAAAGCCGATAGAATAGTGCAGACCGTGTACAAAAAAGTAATCTTGGGAAATTCGTATAACTCGTTGGTCTCACGGGAAAAAACAAAAGGGAGCGCAAAGATGAGAAGGGAATAAACGAGAAAATAGGGTTTTGCAAAGGCCGTTTTTATTGACGGAACAAAATGCATAGTAGTAATATCATATCAAGCCTGTCCAAATCTTTCTCCGGCCGGCTTAAATAACATGTTCTCTAAACTGCTTATTAAACTTATCGATCAAGCCATTATTCCTGCAGTAGTGCTGGTTTCGACAAGGATAATTTCCATGGCGCTGCTTGCCATGTATTACGAAGTGCCTTTTGAATTAACAAGAAAAGGTTTTATCTTCGAGGGCAAAGAACAATATACACAGATAAATTCTTACTCTCTCCTGATAATGACCGCCGTTCTTGCTACAAGCCTCGCATTCTTTCTTTTGAAAGCTCACGTTTTTCATGATACCCACATCACACCAAAACTGACCGCCACACTCTTCTCCCTGAGGATGCAGGGAATGGTTCAAAGCTCGATGGATCTTTACACCAAGGGGGCAATCTGGATCTCATACGCCTACTTAATGACGATACTCACAGGAGCTCTTTCGCTGTATTCTTTTATATATGCGTTCGTTTTCTACATAACGCTTGCGGTCGCTGTACTTGCTTCGATTCTTCTCGTCACCGATATTGAAAACGAGATTAAAACGTCTAAAGATGACGGCTTGGACCACAACGTCACATTTTTGGAGGTTAATACAGTGTAAATATGAAATTTATTAATAAACTATTCATTAACACCGGGCTTTTTTCAGTTCTCTCTCTGCTTCTTCTTGTTCCCGTTCTTGCGGTTACTATGGCGGGCTTCAATACAGCGGTAGTGGAAAGCTCTGAGGTACTATCCGCCCAGGACGAAAATATTAATATTCAGGAGGAACGATATGACGGCGTACCGATGGAACTGGAAGAAATAATCAGGAAGGTAGAACTCGAAATGGCAAGAGAAGCAGCCGCAGACCAGGAAGCAGCAAGAAATTCCATGCCCGTGGTATCTTCCCCAACAGAAGTACTAGAGATCGGGAATTAAAAACAGTATCAGCATCGTCAGTATCCCCCAAAAAGTTACGGTGAATAGAAGCGGTTTATCCGACAGCAACACTCTTTCGGGAGACTCCGCCTCACCCTTTTCGTAAATAACATATAGATACCGGGCTATGCCGTAAATGACAAGAGGTATCGTAAGCATCATCCATTTCGGAGATTTCAAAATCGAAGGCAGAATTTTCAACAAAGCGTCGTTTGTCCCTCTCGGAGATATCTGAAAAACAAACAAGGAATACGTTATTATCGTATAGGTTGCCGCCATAGAAATCATACTATCCAAAAGATTGTCGGGATAATGTCTGAGAGTTTTTCTCGTCTCCATACCACCCTTTTCCATCTCACCCTGATCCAGTGAATATTTTGAAAGAATTGTCTTTTCCGATCTTCTTTTTCCGAATGCCAGAAGAAGAGAGATTCCGATGGTCGTAAGGGCCAGCCAGCTTGAGATGGACGCGTATGAAGCCAAACCTCCCGCAAAAACCCTTAGAACAAATCCGGTGGCCACTACCAAAGAGTCCATGATTATCACGTTCCTAAAATAAAGGGAGTACGAAGCCTGCAGGATTATGTAAACGATAAGCGACAGTCCGAAATATGTACCCACCGCTTTAAAACCTATAATCAGCGAAGCTGCTATTAAAATACCCGCAATTATGGATGCAAGTAAGGGCGAAAGCCGCCCTGACGCGATAGGCCGGTTTTTCTTAATCGGGTGGAGCCTGTCTTTTTTGGCATCAATTATATCGTTAATGAAATAGCTCCCCGATGAGAGAAGACAGAAGGCAATAAATGCCTTTGAGGTCAGAGCTAAAGTGTCGGGCTCGAACAGCCTTCCCGCAAAAATAGGGGCGGCGAACAAACTTAAGTTCTTCAGCCACTGCCTCGGACGCGCTGTACGGATTAATTGGTAAAATGTGTAGACCATTAGTGGAATAATATGGCTTTTTTCACTTTTTCTCAAGCGAGCAAAATATAACCGCGGCCTCTCTTGGTCTCGATTACCTCCTCTGCCGTGTACTTTTTAAATTTCACCCTCAGGTTCCTGATATGAACTACAAGAGTATTTGAGTAAGTTTCCACACCGGATTCCCAGTTGTGCTCTAATAGTAATTCACTGGTAAGCACTTTTCCGGCATTCAGGGAGAAGTGTTCAACCAGGTCATATTCTTTTTTGCTAAGAGGGACCCCCTGCTCGCCGTAGAAAAGCAGACGCCGGGTCAGGTTCAAGTTGAAACCTTTAAATTGCACAGTATCGTCAGGCTTCGCGGCCGACACGCGCCTCAATACAACCATAAGCTCGGCGTGCAACTCATCTATTCCCGCGCTCGAAGACAGGTATATGTCCGCACCGGAGTTAAGGAATATTACTTTTTCTTCAGAAGTAGGATAAGGAGTAAGGTAGACTATCGGAACTTCAACACCGTTGGCACGTAGTTCCCTGCATAGGTCAAGCGCAGGCCGTCCCTTTATAGTGTTAGTTAAGAATAGCCAATCATACTCGTTACACTCCGCCATATACAGGCAATCGTCCGACCCTTCCACTACATCCCACACACCATTCTTTCGTATTTCATTAAGAAGGGTCTGTTCCCCAATGCTTCCGTAGTTAACTAAAAGAAACCTCATGTGTAATAACAATTAACCCTTCTAATGGACACCTACATGTATCAGAGTATTCTTTTTTTGGTTTAAATGTGGAATTTATTAAATACACCGGCTTTTGAATAAAAATTATCCCACTGAATACAAATGGACTCTTTGAGTACAAACGAACTCTTTGAGTACAAACGGACTCTTTGAGTACAAACGAACTCTTTGAGTACAAATAACTAATGTTTACTCTCCAAAAATGAAAAGAAAGTGAAAAAATAAACACAGGCAGTTGAATTTTATCCGGAGTTAAATTAGAATTCTATCTTGCTATGTTATTAACACCACACACACTTGTAGGGATTGCCGTAGCATCGGTAATAAAAAATCCGGCTATCGCTTTCCCCGTCTCGATAGGCATGCACTATCTGGGCGATCTTGTCCCCCATTGGGACTTTTTTTCTAACACTAACGAGGAAGAAAGGGTTTCCGGATGGCGCCCTCTTGCAGTAGCAGGAGAGTTATCGCTGGCTGTAGCGGCCGGAACAGCTTCGGTGCTCTATGCCCTGTGGCTCGCGAACGACCCGGCACTTGCTTTCAGAATGCTAATTTGCGGTATCGGGGGAGTAATTCCTGATCTTTTAAGCGGACTCACGATGTATCTAAAGAATATGAATGGATTTATGAAAATAAACAACCAGATACAATCTAAGCTTCAGTTTCAGGCACCCCTTCCCTGGGGAATACTCACTCAAGTTCTGGTTTCTTTTTTCTCTGTCCTAGTGATATTAGGTTCAACAGCGCGATAAAAAATCCCACGGCACCAATTATTGTAAGGGACAGTTTGACTATGTATCTCTCCGGCGACAAAAGTCCTATTAGCCCAAAAACTATAGCCGCAGACCAATAGAAGCGGGCTATTTTCTGAACTTCCCATCCCCTATCCAGCAACAAATGGTGCAAATGACCCCTGTCCCCGGAAAGAGGGTTTTTCCGCTGGAAAATTCTTCTGAAAAAAGTGACCAGGGCATCGAGAAAAGGAATGAGAATAAAAAGCACAGATACAAGAACCTTGGTTTGCACGGAGATTGAAAGTGCAGCGATCACCAGTCCTGCAGCCATTGCTCCAAAACCCCACATTATTTTTGATGGATACCACGTGTATTTCGTAAACCCAAAAGCCGCTCCCGCACTTATCGCGGCCATAACGGCTACACTTCTGTGCAATGGCGCAAGGTCTTCAAACCTCAAGGCCAAAATCGCAACAAACACAGAAGACACACCAACAACACCGGCAAACTGACCGTCAATTCCGTTAGACCATGAAAGCGCGTTCATCATCCAGACAACCCAGACCATTGTAAGAACCGCAGAAACTACAGGAATCGAAGTGGAACCCAACGTAATACTTATTTTCCCCAGCTCAACCAGACCATCGAAAGGTATGCTCACCGTACTTACAACAAGACCCGACAGGATTATTGGAAGCACGCAAAGAAACAGCAGCAAAAGCCTTAAAAAGGGATTTTCCAACACTCTGAACTCGGATGTGGGGTGCGTATTTTGAAAATCGTCCGTTATACCCAAAACTGCAAGCATTAGTACAGAAAGATAGATGCCCTGAAATTGTTTTCCTACGCCTAAAAAGAGGATACTGAGAAGTAAAAATATCACGGCGTATATGAATCCTCCCCCACGTGCCGAAGGCGCCCTTAAAAGCATCGCCGGATGGCTGTGAACCTCCGGGTCCGTAACTAAACGTTTCTTGTGAGCAAAATCTATAAAGTACGGTAGCACAACATACACAGCCACAAAAGCTACAAGAAACGGAGGAACAAGTGCCAAGAACTTTGCCGAGATGAAGGGCAGAAACGGCAATGATGCCGATTGAATAATGTAATAGACGCTGTAAAAAATGAATATATTTACAATAGTCACAAAGTAAGAAATGATCTCATCAAAGTATCTCAGGTAAAGACGGTTTAAGTATCTTATTAGCCCCGCAACTACTGTCAGCACGAACGCAGTTGCCGGTAGATAGTAGATGTAATGTTTGGGAGCCAGTTGGAAGTCACCCCAATTCTTGGCGAACCAAAATGGTATTTCTGAGTTAATGTATTTGTACCGGGCGAGAATGTACAAAACCTGCATTATCAACAAGAAAATGTTTATGAGAACGAATGGTACAACGCTCCTTCTTCTTCCTGCGAAAAATGCATCTAACGCTCTTTTGATCCTTGCGGCTATGTTCATTAGTGTAGTTCTACCTCACCTTGGGCGTGTGGTAAAGGTCCTTCATTTTGTGACCCAGGAGCATTTTGGTCTGTGCTTGAACCCACGGGAAAAAAGAGTACGTCAGTAGGTTCAACATTATAAGAGGACCTTCCAGCAACACAAAAAATTTCCTCCATATGGGCCATTTCTTCGGCATCGGCGTAACAAGCCCCATTCTCAAAATTGTGGCGGGGATTAAAAACACCAAAGTTATTGTCAAAATTAAACTCATGATGTCAGGTAAGCTATACGCAAAATTCGACTGTTTAACATAGGGATTTACTAACGTTACAAGACCGAAGCCGAACGTTATCAAAAACACGATATTTATTAAGATCACTCTTCTCTCAATATGTTTTAGCAGCCATCCGAATTTTTTAGATGCTGCAATATTCTTATTTTTCATAAACTCCTTCATCGATAATGGAAAATCTATGGCACCCCAACCCCAGCGGAGCAACTGCCTGTAAAGTCTGACGTGGGAATCTATAAAACTGCTGCCCTCTACCGCGTCGGCTGAATAAGGGATGTAATGAGGAATACCGTCGAAATCTCCATCGCGCACAAAAAATGCTCTCCAATAGAAAATCGTGTCATCGACACCCAGCGTAACATCCCAGTAATCCGCGTCTATCAACGTTTGAAGTGAGGCAGAATAGGACGAAAAACTGTCTTTTAGCGCGCCCTTGGAAGCGCTCCAGTCAGATAAACTACCCATGGTAACGGCGTTCGCTTCGATACGCATCATTACCGGTACGCGCCAGAGATTATTATTGAAAAGGTGAACAGCGGTAGAATAGTAATGGTTATCCCTCCGTTCAGTCATGAGATAAAGGTGCGAGAGTCTTGAAATATATTGAGGATTAAGAACGTGATCCGCGTCTATAGTACTGAAAACAAAATTTCTAATATTCGCGCCCTCATTTTTTAAAACTTCAACTGCATGTTTAGCACCCCACGTTCTATTTGCCGCAGCAGCACCTATTGCCTCTCCGGCAATTCCCCTGGGATGGACGAAAATCAGTAATCTTTCGAGTAGATTTACGCGCTCCCCCACTATTTCTCTTATACTTTTCTCAGTTTCTTCAGAATATTTTTCTTCGATAGTGTAAACAAGTGTGATTTTTTTTGTGTCGAACGTTTGGTTAAAAATACTTTCAATACTCTCCCTTAAAACTCCGGCCGGTTCGTTGACTGCGGGTATAAGTACTAAATGCCTCATCGCTTCTTTGCTTTCAGGCAAAGTTGCGGGATCGGGTAAAGCGGAAAATTCCAGCTTACTAAACTCATCCGCCCAATCGACCTTCAACTCTTCTTTATATTTTCTATACCCGAGAAAAAGACCGAATGAATGTTTGGCCGCAAGATAACTCCAGTAAACAGTAAAAAGGGTGAGCATATAAACAATAGCCGGGGGATATAAAACCCCAAGCCAAATCGGGGAGGTCAGAAGTGTCCAAGTCATAACGCCCAAAGACATTTCTAACACCCTATGTACGAGTTTATCGTGTTTGTCCACAAAAGAAGCCATCATAGGTTAATGTTAAAGAGTCTGCAGGCATTAGTTGTTGAAAGGGAGGCTACGGTTAGGTAGGGTTTTTCCTTTACCTGAGAGACTTTTTCAGCAACAATTTTAACATATTTGGGGTAGTTTAACTCGCCACGGTGTCCCTGAGGAGGAAGCCACGGGGAGTCGGTTTCCAGTAAAAACATGTCGTCCGGGACCTTCGCGACAACTTCCCTGAGATCTTCCCGGGAAGGATATGTGATCATTCCTGAAAAGGATAGATAAACACCCAGGTCCAGAAATTTTTGGGCCACATCCCAGCCAGAAGAAAAACAATGCGCGACAGCTTTCAACTCCTGATTTTTGTAACGTGAGATTATTTCGAGGACGCTATCGTCCCCATTTCTATTATGAATTATTACGGGAAGTCCTTTTTTTACAGCCAGTTCTACCTGCATCTCAAAAAGTTTAGTCTGTTCTTCCATCTCTCTTTTAGGTGTGTGATCAGAAATATCTATTCCGCACTCCCCGACGCCCACTATCTTCGGATTGCCGTCAATTATTTTTTCCAGACCGTAAAGTAAAACATCATTGCTCTCTCCGAGATCGCTGTGCGGGTATATTCCTACAGTTCCGTATACATACGGAATATCACTGCAAATCTTGGATGACTCGGAACTGTCTTCAAGGGAAGTTGCAATGTTAATAAAAAGGGAGACACCTTCGCTTTTGCTTTCTTCCGCAATTTCAAAAGGAGACTTACCGTAACGGGAATCTTTTAAGTGGCAATGGGAATCTACTAGCATTATTAGGCCATTAAAGATCTGAACTCTTCTCCATCTATCGTTTCTTTTTCGAGAAGTTTCGCAGCTACCCTGTCGAGCTTTTCCTTGTTGGCTTCTATTATTTCCTTCGCGTGGACATAGGCACTGTGTACCAGTTTTTCCACCTCGGTATCAATCTTGGCTGCCATCTCTTCGCTTACTTTATTTCCTTCTTCGATTCCTCGGGCAAGCCAGAACTGGCCGCCTCCGATGTCATAAGATACGGGCCCGAGCGAGCTCATTCCCCACTCGGCTACCATCTTTCTTGCAATACCTGTAGCTTTGCTTATGTCGTCGGATGCCCCCACCGTAAGTTCGCCGAATATCAACTCCTCGGCTGCTCTTCCGCCGAGCATGGTCGATATTATCGAGGATAAACGTGTCTTGGTCTCGTTGTAACGGTCCCTTTCGGGAGGAAAGCTTGTGTGCCCTAGCGATGCTCCGCGCGCAATTATGGATACTCTGTAAACAGGGTCCATGTCTTTAACAAAGGCCGAAACTACAGCGTGACCGGCTTCGTGGTAAGCTGTCATTTTCCTTTCTTCTTCGGTCTGTAAAGTTTTTCTTTCTGAACCTATTGTTACTTTCAAAGCAGCCTCTTCTATATCAGCCTGCTCTACTTTTGTTTTACCCGCGCGTGCCGCAAGTATTGCCGCCTCGTTCATCATGTTCTCAATGTCGGCACCGCTGAAACCCACCGTCTTCCGCGCTATCTGTTCTATTTTTACATCCTCGGCGACCGGCTTTTCCCTCATGTGAATTTTTATTATGGCTTCGCGGTCCTTAAGATCGGGCAACATAACGGTAATGCGGCGGTCGAATCTTCCCGGTCTTATTAACGCGGGATCAAGCATGTCAGGCCTGTTAGTTGCTGCCAGAACAATAACGTCGGTGCGGGTGTCAAACCCGTCCATTTCGATAAGGATTTGGTTTAAAGTCTGCTCTCTTTCATCGTGACCCCCACCAATTCCCATTCCGCGCTGTCTTCCGATAGCGTCTATCTCGTCTATAAAAATTAAGCTCGGCTGGTTACTTCTGGCCACATCGAAAAGATCTCTTACTCTCGAAGAACCTACCCCTACCAACATTTCCATGAATTCACTTCCCGCGACAGAGTAAAAAGGGACATTTGCCTCCCCGGCAATTGCTTTAGCCAATAATGTTTTTCCGACGCCAGACGGTCCTACCAATAAAATACCTTTAGGAATTCTCGCCCCAAGCTTTCGATATTTTTCCGGGTTCTTCAGGAAGTCAACTATCTCCATCATCTCGGTTTTCGCTTCTTCGTTACCTGCAACATCATCAAAAGTTATCTGCGTGTCACCTTTTTTAAACAAACGGGCTCTGCTTTTCCCGAAGGACGTGATGTCGCTGTTGGCACCTCTCATTTGTTTGAAAATGAAAAATAGGATTATCAACGGAAAACCAAACATAAGTAAGGGGGTGAGTATCTGCTCGAACGAGACTCTGTGCTCTATTTTTACAGTTCCGGCAATCTTTGACCTATCTACTTCGTTGTTAAAAAGGATCTGGTCAAAACTGATGGAACTTTCTTTTTCAGCCAACAGCTTTGTGCCGTCTTTGAGCTGCACTTCTAATTTGTCTCCAGCCACAACTACATCCTGAACTTTTTCTTCCTTTATAAGCTGTACTAATTCATTCACTCCAACCTGCTCCGGTTTCTGGGAAAAACTTCCCGAGCCCCCGAAGATCATAAAAAGGAGGATAGCCAGAAAAACGTAGAAAAAAACATTTCCCCACGGACTCCTGGGGTTCACATTACCTATAAAAGGGATAGTGACTTGGTCTTTTTTGGCCTTTTTGCCGTTTTTATTTGAACCGTTCTTGTTCGCCATAAGCGTGTGAATTATACATTAAAAGCGGGGCAGCTTCATCTTTTCCCTGACAAGGTCCAGCGTCGCCAAAGCCTCTGTTCTAGTCCTTTTCGCACCCTCTATAAGTATGCCGCGCACGGCGTCAGTATCGTTTTCGTACTTAGATCTTCTTTGTCTGATCGGCTCAAGTAGTTTCTCGAGTGCTACAACCAGCTTTTCTTTCACCTCTACGTCGCCTACCTTGCCCGTAACGTATCTTTTTTTCAAATCAGCAACTTCTTCCTTATCAGTGTTAAAAGCGTCGTGGTAGATAAAAACGGGGTTTCCATCCACCTTACCGGGGTCGGACGGGTGTAAACGGTTGGGGTCGGTATACATTTTCATCACTTTTTTGCGGACCGTTCCGGCGTCGTCACTTAAAAAAATTGCGTTGCCTAAGCTTTTTGTCATTTTCACTCCTCCGTCGAGCCCCACGAGACGGGCGACCCTTCCTATCATTCCCTCAGGTTCTTTAAATACTTCCCCATATGTGCTGTTAAATTTGTGGGCAATTTCGCGGGTAAGTTCCAGGTGCGGGCTCTGATCTTCTCCGACAGGTACGAGATCGGCTCTTACTGACAAAATGTCCGATGCCATCATCACAGGAAAATTTAGAAAACCCAAAGAATAATTGTCCCCTAACTCCTTATCTCTTATTTCATCTTTTATTGTGGGGTTTCTGAGAATTCTTGGGTAGGGCACCAACATCGAGAGTAACGAAGCAAGTTCATAAATTTCCGGAACGGTCGACTCGGCAAATATTGTCACTTTTGCAGGATCGAGCCCGACAGAAAGATTGTCCATTGCCACCTGAAGTATTGAATCGGCAATTAAATCCGGCTCACCTATATATTTGGGGTACGCCAGTGAATGGACATCGGCGAGAATTATAAATGTATCGTAATCGTTTTGAAGTTTGACCCTATTCTCCAGAGAGCCTACGTAGTGGCCTAAATGAAGCCGTCCTGTTGTATTGTCACCCGTCAGTATCCTTTTTTTCATAGTGGTTTGCGTAATAATTTCTAGGATAAATTTAACATAAAAAAGGGGCTTTTTCTTTAGGAATGGGACAGTTTGAGTTATATGGTGCCAACACCAGGGATCGAACCTGGGACCTGTCGCTTATGAAACGACCGCTCTTACCGACTGAGCTATGTTGGCCTGTCTCAGATGAGATTATACAGATATCAATAGAAAGTGGGAATATTTGGTTGCGGGGCCTGGACTCGAACCAGGACCCCCGGATTATGAGCCCGGTGAGGTGCCATTCCTCCACCCCGCGTTAGCACGGTAAAAATCTAACAGATAAGCCCTGTATTGTCAAAAAAAGAGCCTATACCAAAGATACCAGTTTGGGTCTTCGTTGTCATTAATAATAGGCATTTCCCTTGTTTCCGTAGCCGCCGCTACTTCCCCGGGAACCGGTTCTCCCTCGTTGATCACATACACTTTTTCTCCCGGCTTCACCATATTCAGCTCATTACGGGCGCTCTCCTCTATGTATTCCCCCGTTTTCTTGTATTCTATGCTCTTTCTAAGCGCGTCCCTTTGTAAAGTAAGGCTCTTTTCCTTTTCCAGGGCGTCCTCAAGCCTTTTTCTGCTGTTCAATACCTCTACCGTAGACCTTATAAAATTTGCCGATATAACAAGCAAAATCAAGGAAATTAAAACCTTTCCGCGGGTGCCCTTTTTTAACATTAATGCGATGATAGTTAAATAATTGACACTTGGCAAGGCAGGTGCTAATATACCCCATAGGATTTCTCCTATAGATGTATATAAATTTGGTCACGAAATCCCTTTAAACACTGCTTAAATAACAAAAAAACTATGTTAAACCTTGAAACTGCGCATAAAAACTTTGTAGAAAAACTTAAAAATGAAGGCAAGTCCAGTGCTACCGTTGTAGCTTATAGCAAGGACGTTGAGCAATTATTGTCCCACCTTTCCGGTATGGGTGTGAACCTGGTGAGTGAAATAAAGCTCGGCCACCTTGAGGATTTCATGAAAAAACTGACTGGTGCCGATTACACTTTAAAATCTGTTTCCAGAAAAACAAATGCCACAAGAACATTTATAAAATTTCTTCACTTCGAAGGTGAGATATCTGAAAATGTTTCTCTTGGGTTGAAACATCCTAAACTGGAAAGCAAAGCTCCCAGAATTCTAACCAAAATGGAATACAGAGCTTTAAGAGACGCTACAAGAAATGATCTCAGAACCTACGCAATGATTGAAATGCTTTTACAAACAGGTGTGACCATTTCCGAACTTGCAGAAATTAAAACAGAAAACTTAACTATTTCCGAAGCTTCCGGAACTCTTTTCGTTGCCAAGAAAAACAATAAAGAAGCAAGAACTATTCCTTTGAACAAAGCTGTTATAGACGCAGTTAACAGGTACATGACCGAAGAAAGATCCATTGTTAAAAGCTCCGGTTATTTATTCGTTACAAAAACCGGTAATCCCCTATTAATAAGAAACATAAGATCTACCATAGACAGATTCTTTAAATTAGCGGGTGTGGAAAAAGCTAAGGTCAATGATTTAAGACACACTTTTGTTGCGCACCATTTAGCAAGCGGAGTAAGCATAATCTACTTGTCTAAAATTGCGGGACACAAAAGAATTTCTACAACCGAAAGATACCTTCAGTACATAGACAGAACCGGTGAACAGGAAAAGACCGAACTGGATACTCTTTAAACTGAAGTATTTTCCAAAAAATATTCCATTAGTGTAGCCGGAGTTAACGTTTTTGGTAGACTTACATATATGAAAAAAGTGAAGTTGATTGGCGGTGTGTGCTTACTAACAATCGCCTTAGCAAGTTTTCTCATAATAAACAATCCGGGGTATCACCTAGTTCATTGTTCTTGTTCATTTGAATTTTTGGTTGGGCGCAACCGTATCGATTGTGCAGTAATTTGTAACAGTGATGAAATTACCCCGCTGACAAAAAGGCAGGAGTTAATTAACCGGCTATTATTTACAAAAATGATAGCTAAGCTTTATATCGTGGAAAAATAAGCTCGTGATATAGTCCGCCGGAGCAGACACTGCATTTCTGGTGGGTGATCCTGGGATCGAACCAGGAACCGCTCGTGTATAAGACGAGAGCTCTGCCAATTGAGCTAATCACCCCTAAAACGCTGCCGCGACAATAAGCTGAACTTACAACGTGTAGGTTATTCTATTTCTTCAACCAAGTCAATTTCCTCTTTTAACGCTGTTTTATCCTGGACATCCTTGTCCTTTTCTATCATCTGGAGGATCTCTTCTACGGTGTTTATCATTGCCGTTTCTAAATTATAGTTTGTGTCATCGGAAAAATATTCTCTTCCACCGACAGTGATGTTGGCTTTCACATGAAATGTTTCATTGGGGGCTGTGTTCAAGACAACACGGGCAAACTTTGCATCTTCTTCGACGTCCTGAAACCTTTTCGATACCCTTTCAAATTTAGTCTTCGCCAAGGCATCCATGCTGGGAGACACGGTCATGTTATCGGAAGTAATTTGATAGTTCATAGGGGTATTCTAGCATCACTTAGAAACCGGAAAAATCCTGTTCCCGTCCTCATCAAAAACACTAATGGCCTGGACCGGGCAGGATTTTGCAGCTCTAAGCAATGTCTCCTCGTCAATTTTTAACGCGTTGTCCGTTACCGTGGAAATTTTTTCGGAGTCGAGTTCAAAAGCATCGGGGGCAATTACTACACAGGTCGCCGACCCTATACATGTTTTCCGGTCAACAACCACTTTCGAAATTTTCACTCAACGCCCTCCTTATTCCTGGAAATTTAATACCTCGTTCACTCTTTCAAGCATTTCGTCTATTTCGGCGTCGGTCATTCCGTGGGCCTTAGCCCCGGCTTCCACCGAATCAAACGAGTTTGCAAAACATCCCGCACAATGTAAACCGTAATCCAACAGCACTTCTTCAGCAGCCGGGTGTTTGTACACAAGTTCTCCCATATTGAATTCCTTAGTTATTTTTATTTCTTCTTTCGTATCATTTTTCTTCATATTCTGTTACGGCGTTATGCACCGCCCCTAAAGCTAGCGTAGCGCATCCGATACGGCTGGTAGTGAGATTAAGATTCAACATCTCGAGCAATTTTTCTTTTGAAATACTTTTGACTTCCTCCAGTGTTTTTCCGACTAAATAATCCAGTAAAATTTCGCTGGAAACGATACTTACCATACACGCACTTCCGTGGAATTTTGCGTCTTTAACAACGCCGTCCTCTATTTTTAACTGCACGCTAATATCGTCCCCGCACATCGGATTTGACTGCGATGTCGACGCGTTGGCGTCGTCCAAAGAACCCCGTCTTGCAGGATTTTTGTAGATATCCATTAATTCTTCCTGGTAAATGTCGTTCATGTTTATGAAAGCATTGTCAGTGCTTTTTTGACTCCCTCAGCCAATTTATCAACATCCGAAAAGTCATTATATATGTAGTAGGACGCCCTCACTGTAGCGGGTAATCCTAATTCTTTGTGTAAAGGCATTGCACAATGGTGGCCCGACCTTACGGCAATACCGGAACTGTTTAACACCGACGCAATATCGTGAGCATGAACTTTTTCAGAATAGAACGAAATAAGACCTGTTCTTTTTTCCGGATCTAAAGGTCCCAGTATTTTTATTCCTTCTATTGCCGCAAGTTTTTCAACTACGTACTTACTCATTTTAATTTCATGTTCCCTGACATTGTCCATGCCTATAGCCGATAGATAATCGATGGCGGCGGCAAGTCCGATTGCGCCCGCAGCGTCCGGTGTCCCGGCCTCAAATTTTTCAGGTGCTTCTGCCCAACTCGCATCGGTAAGAGAAACTTCTTTTATCATCCCGCCTCCGAACTGAGAAGGAACCATTTGCCCCATCACACTTTTCTTGACGTACAAAACACCGATCCCCATTGGTCCCAGCATTTTGTGTCCTGAAAAGGAGTAAAAATCACATCCCAGACTCTGCACATTAACCGGCATATGAGGAACTGCTTGCGCACCGTCAACACAAATTAAAGCCCCAACTGCATGTGCCATTTTTGAAATTTCTTTTATATCTGTAACCGTTCCCAAAACATTTGAAGCGTGCGCGATGCACACTAGTTTCACATCGGAAGTTAAAGCATTTTTAAATTCGGCCATATCAACGACACCCTCGGCTCCCGTTTTTATAAATTTAAGTTCTGCCCCGGTGTTTTTTGCCACAATCTGCCAGGGAATCAAGTTGCTGTGATGTTCAAAATTTGTAAGCAATATTTTGTCGCCCTTTTTCAAATTCGGGACACCCCAGGAAAAAGCTGCCATGTTAAGCGACTCGGTTGTCCCGCGCGTAAAGATAATTTCTTCCGGGTAAACTGCGTTTATAAAACGTGCTACCGTCTTGCGGGAGTTATCGTACATTTCCGAAGCCTCTTCGCTCAAAGTGTGGATTCCGCGGTGAACGTTAGCGTTGTGTTCCATATAATAATCCTTTATGGCGTCGATAACCTGCAAAGGCTTTTGGGTCGTAGCTGTGTTATCCAAGTAAACAAGGTCGTTTAAACCTATTTTGCGCGTAAGTATCGGGAAATCTTTTTTTATCTTTTCTATGTCCATGGTATTAAGATTTTACCCCCGTGAGGACTTTTTCTCTAACGTCCCCGTCTTCAATTTTCGCCACCAAACTTTCAAAAAAACCTTCAACAATAATTTCTTCGGCTTCTTTTTTTGTAAGCCCCCGGCTTCTGAGGTAATAAACATCGCTTTCGCGGACCCTTCCTGTCGTTGCTCCGTGAGAGGCTTTAACATCATCGGCTTCAATTTCTAAAATAGGGCGGGTGATGTTTTTCGTGCCCTCCCCGATTACTAAAGTTTTGTTATTCAGGTAAGAATTTGTTTGAAAGGCTTTTTTTGCAATAATTATTTTTCCCACATAGTTGGAGGAAGATGAATCTTCTAAAGCTACAAAGTAATTTGTTACGCAGGAAGTATTGGGAACCAGATGACGTGAAGTAGTAGTTAATTCTATCGATTGTCCCTCGTGCATTTTTCCCAACACTATAATTTCACAGTTAACGCCTTCCTTTTCAAAGCTAAGTTCGAGGTTCGTTACTCCGGTAGAATCTCCCGGTAACACATAAACATACTGAGTGTCTTCAACGGGAGAAATCGAAATATTTTTATTTTGTTTGAGTAATAAACTTTTCATTACCCGACGCTCCCTTCCATTTCAAGTTCTATAAGTCTGTTCAATTCGACCGCGTATTCCATCGGCAACTCTCTTACAATCGGCTCGATAAATCCGGAGACAATCAAACCCATTGCCTCATTCTCGGTTAAGCCTCTGCTCATTAAGTAAAACAATTTTTCTTCGCCGATTTTACTGACGGTAGCTTCGTGTTCCACGTTCGCGCTACTCTCGTTAATTCTCATCGTTGGAAAGGTGTCCGTCGCAGAAATTGAGTCCAATATTAAGGCATCACATTCCACACGGGATTTAGAGTTGGGGGCCGCCAAAGTTACGTCTACAAGACCGCGGTAACTTGTCCTTCCTCCGCGTAAACTTACAGATTTCGAAACAATGCTGGAGGAGGTGTTGGGCGCCGCGTGTATCATCTTAGCGCCGGCGTCCTGGTGCTGACCTTTCGACGCATAGGCAATAGACAAAACTTCTCCCCGCGCACCCTCGCCGATTAAGTAGCATGAAGGGTATTTCATCGTCACCCTTGAGCCGAGATTTCCGTCGACCCATTCCATGACCGCATCTTTTTCAACCCGCGCTCTTTTTGTAACGAGGTTGTAAACATTGTCGGACCAGTTTTGAATGGTCGTGTATCTAAAACGGGCGCCGGGCTTCACGATAACTTCCACCACTGCCGCGTGGAGAGAATCCGACGAATAAACAGGAGCCGTACAGCCCTCAACATAGTTTGCAAAACTGCCTTCTTCGGCAATTATTAATGTTCTCTCAAACTGTCCCATACTTTCCGCATTTATTCTGAAATACGCCTGAAGAGGGCGTTTCACGGTTACACCTTTGGGAATGTAAACAAATGATCCGCCTGACCAAACAGCGCTGTTCAAAGCGGAAAATTTATTGTCTGCCGACGGAATTACTTTTCCGAAATATTCTTTAAAAATTTCCGGGTATTTTTTCAGGGCTTCGTCGGTTGATAAAAATATCACACCCTCTTCTTCAAGTTCGCCCATCAAAGAAGAATAAACAACTTCCGAATCATACTGAGCTTTGACTCCGGCGAGATACTCTCTTTCAGCCTGAGGAACTCCCAACCTGTCGAAAGTTTTTTTAACATTTTCGGGCACATCGTCCCACGTTCTTTTTTCTACGTCTCCGGGTTTGATGTAGTAATAAATATTTTGAAAATCTATGTGTGAAAGGTCAGCGCCCCATTCCGGCATCGGTTTTTTAGTAAACGCCTCGTATGCTTTCAATCTATACTCGAGCATCCATTCAGGTTCGCCTTTATTTTTTGAAATTTCTCTGATTACATCTTCAGACAAACCTTTTTTAGCCTTCGAAAAAGGTTGTTCAGGCATATTGAAACCGAACTTATCGGCGTAGGTTTCACGAATGTCTTTTATTTGATTACTCTTCATGCTTTACTGCGGGAACACTCAACTCAGAACTGCTGTAACCGTACTCCTCAAGATGTGATGCCACTTCTTCCCCACCGGTCTTAACAATCTTTCCATCAAGCATTATGTGAACAAAATCTGGCTTGATGTAATTTAAGATCCTCGAGTAGTGGGTTATAAGCAGTACGGAAGAGTTATGTTCCTCAATTAAATAATTTACCGCGCGGGAAACAATTTTTATTGCGTCGATATCCAGACCGCTGTCGACCTCATCAAGAATAATAACTTTCGGTTCAAGCATTAGCATCTGCAACATTTCCATTCGCTTTTTCTCGCCTCCTGAAAATCCTTCGTTTAAAAAACGGTCAGCGAAAGTAGGGTCCATTTCGAGAACTTCCATCTTCTTTCCCAAATACTCTCTAAACATTTTGGGGGACAGTTTATCTTCATGTGATTTGTTATGCAGCATTCTTAAATAGCTGTACACTTTCACACCCGGTATCTCGCTCGGATACTGGAAGGATAGGAACAGACCTGTTTTGGCGCGCTCGGTAGTTTCAAGGTTCAGAATATCTTTTCCAAGAACCTGAACTGTCCCACCAAGAACATTGTAAGTCGGGCTTCCCATCAAAGTCTGGGCTAAGGTACTTTTCCCCGAACCGTTACGTCCCATTAAGGTGTGAACTTCCCCGGCTTTAAGAGCAAGGTCGACGCCCTTCAATATTTCTTTTTGCTCAATACCGGATTTCAGATTTTTTATTTCAAGGGAATAAGACATTACGAAAGCTTTACCTTGTTAAGAACACACTCACCGTTACGGGAAGGACACATCCTTTTTATCGAGTAAAAAACTTCTTTGCCGGATTTATCGCTTTCAAGTAAACCCGCCATCTTCATTTCCTTGAGATGGTAGGAGATAGTCGGTTGTGTAAGACTTACAAACTCGACAATACCATTAACCGTGGACTTGCCCTTTTTCCTCAAATATTCAAATATTTTCATGCGTGAGCCGACACCGAGGGTGCCGAAACACTTTACGCACGGCGTTTCTGTCATAATGAATAGATATTAATCTATATGTCTTGGCAAGTCAACCGGGGCTCTGATACAGCCTATTCTGCCTCCTGAGTGCAGCGTGTTAAAATACTTAGGTGAAAAAGATTAAAGCATTCTTCTACATTGCGTACAAAAGCGTGGTGTCCCCAAAATACTACAACGAAATCCTTAAAACACCCTTTGAGTTCTCGTTGAAATACTACGCCGTTCTGGTCTTAATAGCGGCCATAATTACCACAGCCGGAACCTATTTTATTGAGGCGCCGAAGATTAAAGACACCTTTCAAAATGCCTTGTCTGAGGCGGAAAAAGCGTACCCGAACGACATGGTTTTCACGATAAAAGCCGGGGTGTGGGAGGTAAATAAACCCCAGCCGTTGATAATACCCTTTCCCGGGAAATATGATGAGGCCGATAAAGAAAACTTACCAACAAACCTGGCTGTTTTCGACAAAGCAGGGACAGTTGAGGACCTCGAAAAATACAATACGGCAATCTTAGTAAACGAGAAAAACCTATTGGTCAAAAAAGCCGGAGAACCCGGAGTTTACCCGCTAAAGGACATACCGGATACAACTTTGGACAAAGGAAAAGTGGCCGGAGCAATCGGGGACGTCCGTAAGGTTTCGGGTTGGGCGTTGCCTTTGATACTAATAATACCCGTATTTGCCGGGCTCATGGTCTACTACGCTATTTTCAGGGGGCTTTACTTAGTAGTGATAGGTGGACTGCTATTTTTGCTGGGAAAGGCACTGAAGACCGCCGTCCCCTACAGAAATGCCTTTAGAATTGGCCTTCACGCCATGACCTTGCCTGTTCTGATAGACACTTTGACTAGCCTGGTAAGTTTGCAACTGCCTATTACTTATTGGTTTTTAGCGTTAAATTTGGTGATGGGGGTTCTTGTTTTGAGGGAGATTGGAAAAAATCCGGGCGAAGTTGTAACTCGGGAAAAGCCGTAATTTCCACTAAATAGAAAAATAGTCGGTTATTGAAGCCCCGATGAGGTTATGTTAGTATTTCTGTGCTTCGTTCCCCTGTAGCTCAATGGTAGAGCGTCCGACTGTACGTTGACAACCGTTATGAAAGTTATATAAATATCCTGTGACGAAGGAAACCCGAAAGTATTCAGACAGACCACGCTATCTCAGTCTCGCTGTCTCTAAGCGCAGACGTAAACTGAAAATGCTGGCAGTCGAGTACCTGGGAAATAAATGCAACCTTTGTGGTTATAACAAATGCTTTGCGGCATTGGAGTTTCACCATAAAGATGGGCAGAAAAAAGACTTTGGGCTCGCCAGTCGCGGACTAACAAGAAGTTGGGAAACAATAAAAAGAGAGCTTGAAAAGTGTGTTTTAGTTTGTTCGAACTGTCACAAGGAAATTCATAACGGAGTAGTGCAGCTTCCGCCGGAGACGACGGTTGAAAAATCGGGTGAACTCAGGGAAACCTAACTCTGTCGATTAGTCGACGGACATGGTAATCCTGAGCCAAGTTCATTTGTATGCCTCACCGGATACACATGAAAAGGTGCAGAGACTAGGTGATTACACCCTCGAGCGCCCGACATCTTATTGTGTACTAACACAAAAGATGATGAGATAGTCCATGCTGTTTGGAAACAAACGGATTACATGTAATCGGCAGGTTGGTGGTTCGAATCCACCCGGGGGAGCCAAATTTGACGATTGCCAAAATTAAATATACTATCAAACGGTTTTTTCAAGTCATAGTGCAGTATTCTGCCATCTAGTGTGCAGTTCAGAAGTAGTAATTTCAAACGTTCCCGTTTTTCATCAGGTTCCAAACTTTCAAACAACTCAGAAGCTCTGGAAACAATGTTTAGCAAATAAGCAGAAGTAATATAGTATTCTTCATCAGCTTTCTGTAACCCGCTCATTTTAGTCTTTATTCCTTCTTGTTTTTCCCTACCTTCCTTATATTTTTTGTCATACATATCCTGCGTAATCCACAATAAAGAAAATTATGATTACCCATTAGACACTATAGGGTATTAGTAGTATAATTACTATTAGAAATCAATCCACTGCCAAATAAGCAATAATCAACAAAAGGAGTATCTGATGGACCCGAAAACACTCGTCGTTCTGTTTCTGGTTTTTGCGGGAGTAGGAAGCACGGTCAACAGCGTTTTGAGAATTGCCGGACTGACAAAAAATGTCGTCGTTGAAGGAGGAAACGGCACCCGTGTCGTTGCAATGCTCGCTTCTGCAGTTTCTCTCGTCGGCTGGCTGATTTTCCTCTACACCCTCATGTTCCATGGTGATGTGTTTATCCGTGCAAGCGAATTTCTCTTTGGCGGGTAGGTCTTCACTTTGGACAAGGCAACGCCGTAAGTTACGGAAACTAACAATTTCCCTCTATCTTACGGCGTTTTTCTTTTTCTAAACAAAAGCTAATTGGGGTATATTAAAAGAGTTAGCGAATATCCTTACATCAGACAATGTGAAATCTAGTTCAATATCTCGGTTAAGGAATAAGTCAAACATCGGGAGCCAATAAATTCTAACGTCAATTACTTTGAAGTATAATTTCACCATGAATATAGAAAAGAAAGTTTGGCCTAAATATTTTCAAGCAATTTTAGATGGAAAGAAAAATTATGAACTCCGCCTTGCAGACTGGGAATGTAATGTGGAAGATACATTGCTGCTAAAGGAATGGAATCCCGAAATCAAAGGCTACACTGGTCGAGAAGTATCCAAAAAGATTAAATACGTAGCAAAATTCAAAATTGATGATCTATTCTGGCCAAAAGAAGATATTGAAAAACACGGGCTTCAGATAATTTCACTGGAATAACATTTTCTAACCTCCAAAGCGACGGCGAGCCAATGGAGCAACATCAGAACAACTCTATTGAGCAACTTCTTGTATACTGCACACATGGACACAGAAATAAAAAAATCAACAATTACAGGACGTATATATTCAAAATCACTCGAACTTCTCAAAAAGCATCCGGAAGGGTTACGTTGGACGGAACTAATCTCAAAAATCAAAGATTCTGATAGCAGTTTTCATCCTAAAACGGTCAATGGCTGCGTCTGGAAACTTGTCGAAAGATTTCCTGATAAAGTTTATAAGCCTTCTAAAGGGCTTTTCCGGTTGCTGAAATATAAAAACCAAAAGTAAAGCGGCCCGGACAGGTAAAGTATTATAATTCTTCACGATTTAGTACAATGAAACTATAAGTAAGGGTTTCTCAAGTCTATTTATAATAATTGCCGCCCTCTTTTTAATTCCCCTGTCCTTTTATCTGGGAAATAGATTTTACAAACTACCTCAGAACAAAGAAAATCGAAATCAGCAAGTTATACCCAGTACCCCACCTCAAACTACAGATGAAAGCGACAAGGTCAATGAGAATAAAAAATACTTTGTCGGTGACTCCTGCGCACTTGATGAAAACGAAATCTTTGTTATTGAAACAAACTCACCTCTGGGTATGACTTATAAGATTCCGAAAAATTATACCTACGAAAAAGTTAGTGAGGCAGATACGACTGATTGGGGCATCACACTGACTTCCCCGACCGGAATAATATATAACTTCTGTGTGGGTTGCCAGGATTTGCGTACATTTGATTTATGCGGAGGGCCCGGCTATCCCCAGTGTTCCGCCGGACGAAAAATTGAGCTAAATAACATTGCTTTTCAAGAATTTGTTTACAAAGAAAATAAAAATAAACTCGCATTCATCTACGGGGAGTTAGTCAACGATCCTGTTATTAGGATAGAAACGCAAAACCAAAGGGCCCTAACAAACGACGACATAAAAGAAATGAATGAGGTGCTGTCTTGTATAGTTTGGTAGACTGTCAAGTTATATAATTTATTAAGTTATGGAAATCACGATATTCTTCGCAAAATTTTGGGGGATCCTCTTTATACTTCTCGGCCTACAATCTCTTGGAACAAAGTTCCTAGGTAAGGTTATAAAAATGACTGAGGAAAAAGCCATTACTGTATCCACCGGTTACATTACTTTTTTATTGGGCCTGGTCACCGTTATTTTACATAACCTCTGGGCTTCTGACTGGAGAGTTGTAATTACTGTTTTAGGATGGGTGACCTTACTAAAAGGAATTATGAAGATGGGATTTCCTGAACATGTCCACAAACGTGCACAGTTATTTAAAAATCAGCAAACACTTTGGGGATTCATTATATTCCTCTTTGGGGCTTGGTTATTTTGGATGAGTTTCTAAAACTGTCCCCACCCAACCCTACCTTTCCTGTTATACTTAAGAATAGTAATCTTTGTAACAGTAAGCGGGGTGATTTGTATACAATTTTATAATCTTAAAACAAAAGAAAAAGTAGAAATACCGGACGACCAGATAGAAATAATCACAATGGAAAACGGCAGAACAGCAGCAAAAGCAGAAGTTAACGGGATGAAACTCTTCAAATTCCTTAGTAAAGCAGACGCCGAAAAGTTTGCACCAAAAGCGTAAGTAGTAAGGAAGATCCATACCACGCAGCCACAAACCTATTAACGGTTCGTGTGAGAACCGCCACAGATAGTAAACTAGCTCTTGACAACCACTACAACTACGTGTAGTGTAACAGGTATGGCAACTAGTACGGGTAAACGTATAACTCTCTTTATTAACACTTCTGTAGTTAAACAAGCAAGAGCTCAGGCTGTTGCTGAGGAAGTAACTTTAACCGGTCTGGTAGAAAAAGCATTAATCAGCTACTTACCCAAAGAAACTATAATTAAAAAGCCCGATCTAAAGGGACTATAACTTTCAACCTCAAATTAATAAACCTAATAACGGAAAATTTTGTAACTATTTAGACAAAATTGAAAGCGGTGAATATATATGGAAAATGTAGTAAACAACCCAGCTCCTGTACAGGAAAAGGGAGATGAAGGAGGAACCGGTTTTCTAATCGGTGCTTTAATTCTTATAATATTTGTCGGTGTACTTCTGTATTTCGGTATCCCGGCTATAAAGAATATGGGACCTCTTCAGGTTAATGTTCCGGCTCCGGAAGTAAAAGTCGTCGTACCGGACAATGTTAATGTAACAACAACCCCGACCGCACCCACAACACCGACGGAATAACGCGCTACTAAAAGTGCAATAAAAGTAAAAAATTGAATTTAGAAAACGAAGGGCGGTGAATAAATATGGGTATTTTACTTTGGATAGTTTTCGGAGCTTTGGCGGGTTGGATCGCCTCGATCGTAATGAAAACCAACTACAGCCAGGGAACTTTGACGGACATTGTTCTGGGAGTAGTTGGAGCAATAGTAGGCGGATTCCTAATGGGAATGGTCGGCCAGGCAGGCGTCACCGGATTTAACCTTTATAGCTTGATCGTAGCAGTAATCGGCGCAATTGTAGTTATCTACATAGGCCGTGTGATTCGTAAAGGAAGATAAGCTGTATTGAAAAAGAATTATAGTTGTTTAGAAAAATGAAAGCAGGTGAAAAAATATGGCAGAAATTATACAAGAAACAGTAACAACAGAAAACGTTGATACAAACGCGGACAAGATTATGACTACTCCTGTTAAAGCGGGAGCAACCAAATCAGAAACGACCGAGTATTTAATTTATTACATATTCGGAGCTCTTGAAATACTCCTTGCCTTCCGTCTTGTTCTTAAGATTATGGGAGCAAATATCTCGAGTGCCTTTGTAGGCTTTATTTATGGATTATCCGGAATATTCATCATGCCTTTTGAAGGAATATTTCGAAGAGGAGTATCCGAGGGATTAGAAACGGCCTCTGTACTGGAGCCCGCAACCTTGGTCGCTATCATTGTGTACGCCTTCTTAGGTTGGGGAATAGTAAAACTAGTACGGATATTCTCCGGAGAGCAACAGGCTTCCTAACGTAGATTTGCGTAAAAGGATTTTAGGGAGGGCGGTGATAAATATGGGACTGTTAGACATAGTAATAATAATATTGGTCATCGCCTGGTTAGGGGGATTTTCACTCCATATAGGAGGCGGACTGATTCACCTACTTCTTGTAATCGCGGTTATTGTGCTCGTTGCCCGTCTTTTAGGTGTAAATGTGTAGTAAATATTAATACCGGGGAGGTGATAATCGATGAGCCTTTCTCTTACAAGCCTAAGTCCTCTGGCTTCTTTAATCTTTGGGATATTAATTCTTGTGTTTCCGAAATTTCTTAACTACCTGATAGCTATCTATCTAATTATTATCGGAATTATCGGACTGGGTTTACTAAATTGATAGTGAATCGCATTAAATATGGACACTATTACGAACAATCAGGATGGCAATATCCCCATTCGCCCGGAACCACCTCCCACTCCGTAAGAAACAGAAACTCTCCAAGCTACAAGAATTAAATGCAACAAAAATAGTTACCTGACGGTGAAAAAATCAGTTTTCGGCCACTTCCTTTACTGTATAGATTTTAACTAGAACAAGAACCGGAATAGTATAAAATATATAAATGCGCAGACCATTCAAATGGGGTAATGAATACAGCGTAAAAGTAGATTCGCTAGATGAACAGCACAAATACTTTTTTGATCTTACAAACCAAATACTGACGCTTCTCGAGCACCCCCACAACCCCCACTTAAAAGAACGCCTAATACTCCTTATAGTAAAACTAGGCAGGTACGCATTCTTCCATTTAGATTTCGAAGAAGATTGTATGAGCAGATACGCTTGTCCGGGTCTGGTTGCCCACCGCGAAATTCACGAAGCCTACAGAAATAAGGTTATAAACTACCTGCGCCGGGTGCGCGAAGAGGGAGCGGATTTGTTCAAACTTGCGGAAGAGGCCGCAGAATTTTCTCAAGACTGGTTGTCCGGACATATATTGAGTAAAGATAGAGAATATATAGATTGCCTTGAAAAAAATGACGTCGAGTAAGACGGGTTAAACTTTTTGCAGTATTATTAGTCTATGTCAACTGTCGTAATAGCAATAAAACGTTTCATCGCCCGCTACCCTTTCATAATAGCTGCCGTAACAATCGGTGCTTTAATTCTGTTGTTCTTCTAAAAGTGCAACGGCGTTCTTAATTTATGACATCACATTATGACTATTGGTAAGAAAGTTTGGCCGGAATGCTTTCATGAAAATTAAAAAATATCACCAAATATTCGACATAGACAACTGCAACAAAAATATTAAAGACGACCAAATTCTAAGAGATACTTTACAAAAAATAGCGGCCGAGGTCGGAACGAAGGTTTCGGAAGGACCCGTTAACGAAGAGTGCTCCCCTGAAAACTCCGGGTACTCAGGTTTGTGTGTAGTAGAACACGCCCGCGTCGCACTTCAAGCCTCCGGTGAGACAAACACAATCCACGCCGACATCTTTAGTTTTAAAGAATGGGACAAGGAAAAAATATTAAAATTGCTACTCGACACGTTTTCTACAAAAACATCAGAAGTGAAAAACAAAGAGATGTGGTGGGGTTAATCCCATAGTTTCATACCATTCTCTGATTTTGGTCGCTCCCCTAACAATAGTATAATTATCTCCTTAAGCAGATGAATACCAGACACAGCGGAAATTTACTAATAATCCTCATTGTCTTTGTTACTACATTGCTCTTGCTGTCGGCAAAAAGCGACGGTTCCCTAGGCTCGACAAACATTCTTCTTTTAGTCAGTCAGTTTCTGGCAATTATAGGTGTGGCTCTTTTCAGCCTCTCATTCGTTCTAAGCTCGCGTGCAAGGTTTGTAGAGTACTTATTTGACGGGCTGGGTGATGCCTATAAAGTTCATCATATTACCGGAGCCTTAGGTTTTATCCTTCTCATAAACCATCCTTTCCTTTTGATACTGAAGGCCTTCATAAACGGTAGTTCTACGGCAATGTATCTCATACCGGTTGGCCCTGTTTCTTACTCTTACGGTATATACGCAATATATTTTCTCTTAACATTAATTGTCCTTACACTATTTATTAAACTTCCATACAATATCTGGAAATTTACTCACAGTTTTATGGGAGCCGCACTATTTTTCGCGTTTCTCCACGTTTTAAATATCGATAGCGACGTGTCCAGAAATATGGTTTTAGGACTGTGGGTAGAATTCTTCTTACTTGCCGGAGGTGTAGCGTTTATTTATAGGCTGTTTTTATATAAAAAGGTCACCGGAGCTTATTTGTATAAAGTCGGGCATTTCAGTGCGGTGGGGGAAGTGTTTAATTTAACCTTATTCCCGGAAGGAGACCCCATCAAATCAAGTGTGGGACAGTATGCTTTTCTGAAGGTCCTCGATAACAAGAAGGTTTCGAAAGAGGAGCATCCTTTTTCCATTGTTGAAATAAACGAGATGGGCGGAATTGTCTTTTCTATTAAAAAAATCGGGGATTACACCCGGACTCTGGGTAACTTAAAAAGTGAAGACAAGGTTGAGATCGTCGGCCCCTTTGGCATTATTCATAAAAAGTTGGACGCCCACCTTGAACCTGTTTTCGTTGCAGGCGGTATAGGAATCACTCCGTTTGTTGCTGCCGTAGAAGAAGCTCTAAAAGCAGGAAAAAAAGTTCACCTTTACTACAGTGTGCGTGAACAGGACGAAGCACTGTACGACGAACGGTTTCAAAACCTTGCAGAAAAATTTTCTAACTTTAAATATAAACTTTGGATTTCTAACACACAGGGCAAAATTGGGGCACAGAACATTCAACAAGATATAGACGACCTGAGTAAAAAATTCTTTTTTGTGTGCGGACCAAAACCGATGATGGATAGTTTGAAAAAACAGTTAAGAGAAAAAGGAGTAAAATCAGGCGACATCTATATGGAGGACTTTACCTTAAGATGATTTCTAAAATACTAACTAAAGTTATACTTGTTAATTTGCTTGTGGTTGCAGCCATGTTGGGCGTTATTATCGTAAGAGGCTCAAAAGATGACGCCGGTACCGGCGAAGTAACAACTTTACTGGCTGATATTGAGGTATTAAAAAATGACATCTCTCAGTTGGAGGAAATATACTCGAGTACTTCAAGTCCTGTAGAACCACAAACGCCCGTGGTTGAAGAGAAACCCGTCGTTGTCACAGCTCCTGTACCTGTCAAAGCTGCCCCGCCACCGGTTGATAATAGGTGCTTAATCACAGTTAAAGGCAGCCAATACGACGTGACAGCATACAGAAAAAGGCATCCCGGAGGAGACATTTTTAAGTGCGGCAGCGACATGACCTCCGCGTTTAATGACCAGCACAGTTCCGGTACACTAAAAAAAATGCAGCAATATTTGGTCAACTAGCGCGGGATTTGTTAACCTCCGTTGTTTTATATAAAATATCCATGTGAATATATTGGTGGTGTATGACTCAATGTACGGAAACACAAAAAAAATCGCGGGAGCGATTGCTAATTGTTTTGACAGTACACACAAAACAAATTTATTAATAGCCGGCGACTTTACTTCTCAAAATCTTATAGACGCAGAATTATTGATTGTCGGGACACCCACTCAGGGTGGCAGACCGACGGAAAATATTCAGGAGTTTTTGGAGCAACTCCCTATGAACAGTTTGCAGGGAATTAAAGTTGCGGCGTTTGACACAAGATTTTCAGAAAACGGTCAAAATTTTGCGCTGCGGATGCTTTTGAGAACAGTAGGTTATGCTGCCCCACGGATTATCGATGAGTTAAAAATAAAGGGCGGTAATGTTATAGCCTCTCCTGAAGGTTTCATAGTTTCCCGTAAAGAAGGCCCTCTGGCCGAAAACGAGTTGGAACGGGCGAAGACCTGGGCTGCTAAGCTGCCTACACTCTAAAAACCCTATAGTTTACTACAACCCACGTTTATGCTAACATCCCAACATACCAAGATAAAAGTCACCCCCGGTCTCTCAAACAATAAGTTGATGGATTCGGAAAAATCACAAAAGGAGGAAAGTATGGAAGCGTGGTTAGAGGTATTAATCGGTACAGTGCTGGGACTTGTGGTCGGTGCGGGGTCTACCTATATTTTTATGGTAAGGAGTCCCAAAAAACCACCCATGTCCTACAAAGACTTTAAGGAAACGTTTCACGACTCAATGAGCGATAATCTGATTATGGGCACATTGAGAGAAATGTACCGTGGTGATAAACCGTACCCCCGTTGGAAAGATATAGCAAAAGTGTATTTGGCAAGAAAAGCAGACATCCCACCGATACAGTCCTACGTTTTATGGACACTTGCCGTCAAATACAAGAAGCAAAGAGAAGTCCTAAAAGTGTATCCTGCGTGCGAAAAAACTGCCCGCGGTGTAGAAAGAGGCGTACCCTTTTCAAAAGCCGAACCGAGGAACTGAACCACATCGTGCACCTGATTACTTTATGTAAACCAGGTGCATTTTTTTTGCCTACACTGAACATGCAAAATAGTAGAAATTAAAGTCCGGTATCTTCTCGGATCTTTCCTAAAATAAAACCGGCTTTTTCATTTTCCGGGTCAAGTTCCAAAACTTTCTCAAGATAATAAACTGCGTCTTTCAAATTATTTCTATTAACCTCAATCTCGGACATATTGAAATAGGACTGCCACATTTCCGGATATGTTTTTATATTCTCCAAAAAATGTTCTTCTGCTTGTTCGAACATTCCCAATCTTAGGTAACTTAGTCCTAAATTATTGCGCGCCGCAGGATAGTCACCATTTCTCAGATTTAATGCAATTTCAGACTCTTTCGCCGCTCCTTCGAAATCTTTATTTTCAATATGGTAATCGGCCAATACTTTATGAGCTCGGGGACTGCCTGGAACTTCTCTTACAGTAGAAACCCAAAGTTTTTCGGGAGAAGACCACTCAATATTTCTTGTCACGACTCTAAAGGAATATAAACCTAACACCAACACTGTGATGATCACAGACAGATACTTAACCTTTAACTTTTCCTCAGCCATCGTAAAAAGCATTGCCAGCAACATACAAAATCCTATCACGGCCAGATACATATATCTCTCGGCGTAATAACTTGAAATTAGAACAGGGCTAAAAGTAAGCGACAAAGCAGTGGGTATAAAAAGTAGCAGTCCTGAAATTTCGGGTTTCCTTTTTCTTAGGTAAAATGCCACCCCAAAAAATGCGAGAGTAAAAAGCCACATAAATAGAAAGCCCGCGTCCGAAATAGCGTCCCCCTCATGAAAAACTGAAAGGTTATCAGGAAATACCATTAGTTTGATGTTCGAATACAGTGTGTAGGGAAATCTAAAAAAGTAGGGCATCGCGGCATCAACATTAGCTTCCGAAGAGCCCGACAAATACGAAACCCTATTACTGTACTGCGCGAATTTATACAAAAAATTTATAACGGTCAGCGGAATAAGAATTGCAATATTCTTTAACGAACTGCCGAAACTTTTTTTGTCTATAAAAAATCTGTCTATCAAAAATATTAGAGGCACGAACGAAATCACAAAATTACTCCGCACAAAAAACATTGCGAAAAGACATGCTGCAGCAGAACCAACCAGATACATTTTTCCCGAGGAGTTTTTATACAAAATATAGAGGATGGCCATTACCAGAAAAGCTGTCGTTTCCAAAGAATAATTCGAAGCTGAGATCCAGGAAACAGCTTCGGTGTTAACCGGGAATGCTGCAAACAACAAGGCCGCCAGACTACCCTTCTTCTTTCCAAACAATAAAATCCCTAACACAAAAACCAAAAGTGAATTAAACAGATGATAAAAAATGGAAACTACGTGCAACGGCACGGGGTTCAAACCAAAAAAATTATAGGACACCGCGTATACAATTGCCTGGATTCTCATCGAACGGAAAGAGTCGGCAAGATCTCTGACCTGAGGGTTATCACGAAACCCCAAAATGTCGTCAACCACGAACTGTCCCTTCAAAGAATTAAAATAAAGTGCAGCAACTAAAACAAAAAGCCCCAACACTAACCACTTACTTTCTTTGAGTAACAAAAAAACTTCCCGGAAAGTTTTTACCTTCTTCTCCCCCGTCACCTCAACAATTTTTCCCACATCTTTTCCGGATTTTTTTATGTAGGACAAAATTTCTTCATGCGACAGTCCGGTCTTTTTGGAGAGATCCTCAATTGAATTATTTTTATATGCGCTTTTTAGGATTTTTTTCTGGCTCTTTGTGATTTTCGGCATGTTTGCGCTTAAATAGACCTTATACTTTTCTCAATCTACATCATTTTATTGGAAATTTATACCGAGTACCACCCTGCCTAAAAATCGAAAAACTTGCCTTAAAATGCTATATTATTACCCATCTACCCACGGCTGAACTAATAAGACGCCGAAAAGCACTTTCACAATCTAGGAGAAAGGAGGAATAGATGGCTAAACAGGGCGTAATTACGCTAAGCACAAGTAAAGCTGCCCCTTACATACTATGCCCATACAAAAGCTATCTCCATGTCCAGCCAGGGATCACGAAGAAAATAGACTACCCACGTCTCATGGGTTCCGCAGTACACCAAGTTATCGAGAAAATGTACAAGCCGAGCAAAAATCCCTTGTACTATTCCACTCTTCAAAAGGCTCAGGGAGCTTGGTGGTGGAAATGGAAGACAACTCTGGAACGAAAGACACCGATATTACTTGACCGGGCTAAAGAGATGGACGAAGAGTTTGGAGTAAGCGGTTTGTGCTGTATAACCAGATACTGGAAAGACAACGTAGACAAACCCCGCCCCTTAGAAGTGGAAAAAAGATTTAGAGTTAAGATGTTCCCGAAAGTCTGGTTTGTCGGAGTTTTTGATCAAATCAGAACAGTATCACTTGAGGGAATTGCAAAAATCAGACCTGATCTGATAGTTAACGGAAAATTGAAAGACGGTTATGACCCCGTGCTTCTCGTCGACTTAAAGACAAATAAAGAGTCGTACGATCCGCGGCGGTTCCGTCCCAATATCACTGACGACGGGATGGCATCGTATCAGTTCGACCTGCATGAAAATATGCAGATAACGGCGTACTACTGGCTTTACTATCAGGCGTACAAAAAACTCCCCGTCGCTTTTTACTGGTATCACCTGAGAAGTGGAAAAGCCTTTAGGACGTACCGTACTAAGGGTGACTTCGAGCCGTTCCTGGAATTAATGAGCCACGTGGCGGATGGCTTTAAAAATGAATCATACCCCCTGCACTTCGGAAAACATTGCAAATCCTGCGACTACAACAAGGAGTGCAAAGAACGCAGACCCGAACGCCCTTTGATGTTCACTGAACCATCTGATGGAATCGACTCAGGCGGAGAAATGATTGTCTATCCACAAGAAATACCTGTGGGAGCAAAACAGCTCAGATTGAACTTCCCATCTCCAAAGAAAGGAAAATAGTGCCAGGCACCGTTGATATGGATTATCCCAGTCTCCGGTGCCTTTTTTTATTTGTAAGACAGTTGATATACTGAAAACAATCAATTTCTAATTAGGAGGTGATCTTCCATGAAAGGTTTTTTAGATTTTATTAGAGAACAGGGTGTCGTAGGTTTAGCGGTCGGTTTTATTTTAGGGGGCGCAGTGTCCAAACTAGTTGCTTCTTTGGTAGCTGATATTATCAGCCCGTTGTTGGCGTTGGCATTAAAAAATATTGAGAACCTTCAGGGCGCTTACCTACAGCTCGGGGCTGCAAAAATAATGTGGGGTAGTTTCCTGAACGTATTCATAGATTTCATCGTTATAGCTTTTGTTGTTTACTTTGGTGTAAAACTACTGAAGTTCGATAAGTTGGACAAAAAGAAAGCCTGATTCTTGTTACACGCGCGACGCTGCCCAAAACTCAAGGGCTACAAAACACGCATATATTATTACGAGAATTATGCCTTCTTTTCTTGAGATTGTGTTTTTTGACCTGGCGAAGAAATAAAAACATACGAGCGCAATAAGAATAAATACCAGGCTTTGTAAAAAGTTGTTGGTCAAAGTAACCGTGCCCCCGTTCATAAACACAAGTCCCCCGAATATTAAAGTGTTGGCGGACGCCGAACCTATGTAGTCACCGAAGGCAACATCTTTCTTATGCTGCCTTATTCCCCTAAGAGCCAGGAGGAATTCTGGCAAATTTGTCCCAAGAGATAGAACGACAATACTAAGCAAGAAGGGTGACACTTTTATAATTTCTGAAAAAGAAATCGTTTCCCTGACAATGTACTCACTGCCGAAGAAAACTATAACCAACCCGGCTAATATTTTCAAAACATTTAGAACATGTGTTTTCCTGTCAATCGTTAACGATGTCTGGATAGTTTCAATTTTCTCGAGAAGGTTTTGCTTCCGCTGAACAATATACAAAGTTGAAATATAGAGAAGTATCATGAGTACGGCTTCAAAAACCCCCACCCTTTTGTCCGCGACCAACAGCGACGGTGCAACGCAGACTATCATGGCTGCCAGCAATCCCTTGCTGTCCATACTGTGACTAAGATTTATTCCATTACCAAATATCGCCAATACGGGAATTATCAATAAGAAAATTACTACTATCCCCCCAAGGAGATTGCCCACAAAAATCTGAGGGTTATGTTCAACAACCGACGTCACCCCCACCGCTAATTCCGGTATGGAAGTTAACAGTCCCAGTACAAAAAAGGAGAGCGCGAAAGTGGATATTTTGAGTATTTTTGAGGCTTTTTCAACTGCGGAAAAAATTAACCCCGAGCCTAACCACAGCATGAAAAACATGAAAAAGTAAACTACGACCCGGAGCAGGATTGTCATTAACTAATTATCCAGTATAAATTTTTTAATTCAACCTCGGGCGGAACCTTTATTGAATGAGAAGTCTCAGAAGACTGCCGCCGTATGCAAACATGAGTGCTCCTATAAAATTCGCGATAAGAGCAGTCCATGTATATTTCCAGAGAGACACTTTGTACATACCGCCTATTATGCTTACAATTTTTCCTCCGTAACCCGGTAAAAATCTTCCGAGTATTAAAAATGCCGTAGAATTCACGGGGAATTTTTTCTTTATTAGAGGAATTGTGAACGTCTTGCCCTTTGTCCCCGTAACATCCCTGACCTTCAAACCTACAAAATATTCGATGAGCGCTGCGACTGTGTTTCCTACCGTAGCCAAAATTGTGCCTACCAAGGTACCGAACACCAGCCCGTTAACTATAGTAAGCGAATCTGTAGGAACCGGAGTTACGCTAAAAACACCATAAAGACCAATACTTATCAGGGGACCCAAAATTCCTGTTGATTTCAGAAGAAATTCCAGATTATTGAAGTACCTAAGAGCCAAAGCAACTATAATTCCGGAAATAAGAATGCCCACTATCGTCCAACCAGCAGTCTTTTTTTCGTCGTCCATATGGAAAATTATACTTCATTTATGCCGTTGGCGGGAACTAAAGGAAAATTTTGATATACTCAGATAAGTTCTGAAACTTAACTAACCCATGAAGAAAAATATAGCCTTTATCATTGCCATCGCAATACTTACCGTTGCGGGAATATTTTTGAGATTGTGGCATATCGAGTTTGGGCTCCCCCACAGCTTTTACGCAGATGAGCCTGAAATAGCCGAACTTGCCATAAAATACACGTACGAATTCAAATCGATTGTCGCTGAAGGCGATTATTACAAATTAATCCCGGTGTCATATGTATACGGTACATTTCCGTCCTATCTTTTTACTTTTTTAACGATGGGATTTAGCAAAATATCAAACGTGTTAGGAACACCTGCAACCAAATACGATCTGTACGTAGCGATGAGAGTTTTCAATGCTTTGCTGAGTTTTCTAATAGTTCCGGTTTTAGCGTTTCTATTTTATAAACAAACAAAAAGGAAGGGGCTCACACTAATTTTGTATTTACTGCTTGCGCTAAACTGGAAACTGATTGTCCACGCTCACTACGTTAACCCCGACATAATCTTAACTTTAATAATATCCTTGTCACTGCTCACCTCTCTCCTTTACCGTGAAAAAGAAAACAGCGACAGGGTTCTTACGATTGTGACAGGCGTACTATTAGGCCTGGCTGTCGGCACAAAAATCACTGCTTTAATTGCGCTCCCGCTCTATGTTTGGATTTTTTATAAAAAGGGGCAATTCAGGAATGTTGTAGCCCTGTTGTTTGTGGCCTTAGGTGTGTTTGTCTTATCCAACCCATTTTCTCTTATTTTTGTTCAGGACTTTGCATACAGGATTTATGAAATGCTTTTTAAAGAAGGGGGCCTGGTTTTCGACTCCGTAGATTACGGATACTTTAAATATATTTTTGCGTTGCGTCTTATGGCTACCGGCTCAATAGTGCTCCTGTCACTCGTAGGATTTTTCTCAAAGAAAAAAAGCAACTTCGATTATTTTCTTATCCTCAATATTCTTTTCTATGTACTCTTCTTTTCTGTACAATCACGAAGAGTAGACCGCTGGCTTCTTCCCGTATTACCGTTGGTTCTTTATTTCTCGGTATGGGGAATGGAAAAACTTGAGTCAAGATTCGGGCGGCTTAAAGCTTATTTCTTAATATTTTCCGTACTGGGGTACTATATGTATTTTGCCATGCCTCTGTTAACACAATTTCAAAGATGGACGCCCAAGTCCGAAGCCTACTTGTGGATGAGAGATAACATCCCGCCGCTTACCACAAAACTTGTCTACACCGAGGAAGGACTGGACCCGATGAACAAATTGCCGGGAGCTAAAGTCTACCAATATGAGGTGTATGCCTCAAAAAACGCGGAGCTTTTCTACCCCAAAGATCCCTCTTATTACGATTACATCGTAGTCTCGTCGAGGCCACTTGAAAACCACAAACGCCCGGAAGTCAAAAATACATTTCCTGAATATTACTTAAGGTGGGATAACTTCGTCAGGGAATTGAACTCTCCCGGCAAATTTGAGCTAACAAAAGACTTCACTTTATCAAAACCGAACTTAATTCCTTTATCGGACGTGTTTATATACAGAAATTTAGACAAGAAACCTTTGCCTGTTTCGGGAGTAATTCCCTTTTTAAGTACTAAAGATAGTCTCTGAGACGTTTACTTCTCGAAGGATGTCTGAGTTTCCTCAAAGCTTTGGCTTCTATTTGTCGGATTCTTTCGCGGGTTACACCGAACTCTTTTCCAACTTCCTCGAGTGTGCGGGTACGCCCGTCTTTTAATCCGAACCTCAGTTCCAAAACTTTTCTTTCTCTTGGATTTAAAGACTGCAGTACTTCGTCGATGTGTCCTTTTAATAATTCCCGGCTTGCGGCCTCAAATGGAGACAAGGTTGTTTCGTCCTCAATGAACTCTTTTAATCTCGTATCTTCCTCTTTTCCCACGGGGGTTTCGAGAGATGTAACATCCTGCGCGATTTTTACGATATCATGAGCCTTCTCGGGTTCTATACCCATAACCTTGGCTACTTCTTCGGGGGTGGGCGTCCTTTCAAATTTTTGCTCCAGCTCACGCTCTATTTTCTTATACTTGTGAATTGTTTCCACCATGTGAACGGGAACTCTTATCGTCTTGGCCTGATCTGCGATGGCACGCGTGATGGCCTGTCTAATCCACCATGTTGCGTAAGTAGAAAATTTAAAGCCTCTGCGCCAATCGAATTTATCGACGGCTTTCATAAGACCCATGTTTCCTTCCTGTATAAGATCGAGGAATTGAAGCCCTCTGCCCATGTGTTTTTTAGCGATTGAAACAACAAGACGGGTGTTGGCCTTTATTAACATTTCGTGTGCCCTTGCGCCTTCTCTATCGTTTGTGCCATGAGAGAACGTTTCAATATCCTTAACTTCCTTTTCTTTAAGACCCATCTCTTTAGAAATATCCTTTGCACTGGGTTTTTTATTTCCGGCGTGCTGCATTTCTTTAACAGCCTTTTTATATCTTATGACCTCAGCTTTCTTCGCCAGATCCACTTCTTCTACAGAGGTTAGGAGGCTATAGTTTCCGATCTCCCTTAGATACATCCTCACAGGATCGGAACTTACGGTCTTATCAAGTTTTATTTGGGAAAGATCGATGTCTTCGAACTTGTGAATCTTTTCAGCTTCCTTTTCCGAAGCAACATCGAACACGTCGACTCCCGCATCCACAAGTTTCTCGTAAAGGAAATCCAGAGTCTCAAGCTCTTCTTCAGCTTGGGGAAACAATTCTAGTATGTTGTCTAATGTCAGAAAACCTTGCTTCTTTCCTTTTGTTACAAGTCTGGAAATCACTGCATCGCTTATCGCACCTTTGCCTTTTTTTTCTTCGGGCTCTTTAGATTTTTTTACCATGTTTTTTTATAATTAGGAAAATTTATACTTTATAGAAACGATTTTTTAAGTTTTTCTACCTTTTTTGACAGTTTTAGAACCAGATCCCAATCTTTCTCCAGTTCCGCAACTTTTATCTTTTCCGTCAAAGCCTTTACTGCCCGTTTGGCAGAATCTTTTTTTATACGCTTAAAGACACTTTCAATCTCCCGTTCAAGGATTTGAGGGGAGTCGACCTCAATAATACCATCAAAATCCCAAAGGTAAAGTTCCGAAATGTTGTCATGATGGCCTTCTTCGGCCTTTTTAATGACTTGTTTAATGTTGAAGGATTTTCTGTCTTCTTTTAAGTAGGCGACTAAGGCCTCATAGATATTAACCACTATAGGGTTTATGAAATCTTCAACGTCCATTTTATACGCGTATTCACGCATTATGTCAATATCCGCCTTTAGGAGAAGAGCTAGAAAGTAGCCTTCGGGGTTGTCTCTGGATAGGAGGGGCAATTTTTGGTCTTCCTCGGTTGAGTTGCTATATTCACCAAGGGAGCCTCCTTTGAACATCGTCGTAACGGTGTCTTCGGAAAGCCCGAGCTCCGTAGCCAGCATCTTGGAATAGTGGTCCACAATAACCGGGTTGTTTATCTTTGAAAAAACGGGGACGAGTGCCTCCAGGATAAGCTTTTTTCCGAGGGCGGACTCTTTGCTGTTGGCCTTAAGTGTGCTCGATATATAAAAATCGTAAACATCCACCGCGTCACGGATAGCAATTTTAGCTTTTTCCGGGTCAGCCTTAAGAACCTCGTCCAAATCTTTGAAAGGAGCCGGGATTACAGCCACTTTTATGTTAAATCCCATTCTTTCGGCAATTTCTACCGCGCGGTAAACGGCATTTACTCCCGCAGAATCGGCGTCGAAACAAAAGGTGAGATCGTTTGTGTATCTTTGTAAGATTTTCAACTGAGATTCAGCTAAAGCAGTTCCGGACGAGGCAACAATGTTTTTTATCCCTTCCTGATAAGCACTAATAACGTCCATCTGACCCTCAACTATTACAGCGCCGTGTTTTTTAATGTCTATCTTGGCGTTTACCAGGTTAAACAGGAAGATGCTCTTGTGGAATACGGCTGTTTCAGAGGTATTCAGGTACTTAGGCTCACGGTCGAGAATTGTTCTTCCGTTAAACCCGACAGTATTCCCATCTATTCCCTTGAAGGGAAATACTATCCTTCCGCGGAACCTGTCGATGTAACCTTCACCAGAGGTTTTTTCGGAAATTACTCCCGCATCCAGCATTTCGTTCTCGTGTATGCCTTGTTTTTTCAGAAAGTTATGTAGCGCGGCCCAGGTGTCGGGGGCATACCCCATCTGGAAAAAATCGATCGTTTCTGATGTAAGTTTTCTTTTTTGAGTTAGGTAGTCGAGTCCGGCCTTACCTTCAGGATGTTTAGTTAGAACATAATGATAATATTTCGCAGTCAGGTTATTTATCTGGTAAAGCTCTTTCCTCTTTGCCGATTCCGGATCGTAGTCCTTTTTTTCCAGTTTTATTCCTGCTTTTACGGCTAATTGTTCCAGAGCAGCAGAAAACTCGATGCCTTCTATCTTTTCGACAAATTTAAATATGTCCCCCGCCTCTCCGCAACCGAAACACTTATAAATCTGAAGCTCGGGGGAAACCATAAATGAGGGTGTATTCTCGGAGTGAAATGGACAGACGCCCTTATAGTTGCGGCCTGCCTTTTTCAAACTTACGTAGGAACCGACCAGGTCGACAATATCTATTTTCTGCTTGATCTCGTTAATCGTGTCCATTGTTCTTTGTATAGCATACCTCGGTTTAAATCACAAACAAAACCCAAATAGGCGGTAAATAACGTCAAAAGACCCGTAGGGATAGTACGGTGCTAGCCCTATAGTACTTTACTAAAATGCTATAGGGTGCTATAATACTAGAAGCCTTTAATATGGCCGTTATTTTGTACTTTGAAATCATATATCGAAATCTAATAAGGAGACTGAAATGAAACTTTTGATGGTGTTAGTTGTGCTCGTTGTGGTTTTTGCAGCTCTTGGTGCTGCCGCTTCCCCCGCGCAAGCGCAGGTTAGCGAAATGTTAATCAATATTAGTGACGGAAGCTTAAGTGGCCACGGGTGTGATAGCTCTGAGTGGCATTTCGTCATTAACCAGCTCGCTGATCCTTCACTAGCGCCGGCCACAATACACGTGGCTTGGTCTGATGGGTCAGAAGAAGATGTGCCTCTCCAGAATGTAACTCCTGGTGGGATGGCACACTATGCAACGGCAGCGCATCTTGACAGTTATGTCGTGGATGCGACGGCCTACATTTACACAACGTGGGGTGGAAAGTTTAATTTGTCTCACGGTCCGTGTGGAAATACAGACACACCGACCGTTACAGTAACAGTTACGGAGACTGCAACCCAGACTCCAACAATAACTGTAACTGAGACACCTACCAACACCCCAACAGTTACGGAAACTCCTACGGAGACCGTGACTATTACAAACACCCCGACCGGGACTGTGACTCAGACGGGAACACCAACTGAAACGGTCACCCAGACCCAGACTCCAACCGTAACGACTACAGGCACGCCTAATGAAACAGGTACGCCTACCGGTACGGTAACCGAGACTCTTGTAAACCACACACCCACAGAACCTTCTTTGGGTGGCGGAAAACCGGAGTCAACGCAAACAACCTTCTTTTGGCCGGCTATTATAGGCCTAGTGGTGGTTGCGTTGTTCGTAGTGTTCAAAAAACACTAAAACCCTACCGGGGAGACGCCAAGCTGAAAGTAATTTTTCTTAGCGTCTCCCCAACCCTTTTTAAGGAGTTTCCAATGAAAAGATTGGGGCTGTTTGCAGCACTACTCTTTCTGTTGTTAACGGTTTCGTGTAATTCTCCCGTTAGCTCAGTAGAGCCAACCGTTGTTCCCATAACCGGAACTCTTGAAGCACCCGTGGCTACGCCCACTGCTCAGAAAACTGTTATGGAACAACCCACTCCGACGGCAACTCCGACACCGGAGATAAATCCTTACATCTTCGACGCGGGCGACCAAGACCTGGATATTTCTACAGGATCTTTTTTCCTGCAATTCGAAGAAGGAGCCCTCGGTAATATTGAAATCTCTGCAGGCCTAGTCAGTCCGATAAATACAGGGGATTACGAAACCACCTCTCAAGGACTAACGTTAGGAACCGGAATCGGTGTTTCCAGAGCAGACAATTACGGAAACGTCCTTCTGGGATTTCACTCCGGATACCACAGGAACGACCCGCTCCAAGCAGAACCTCTCCGCTTTTACTTTGAAAAATGGGGGGCTTCTGACAAAGCTGTGGAAGATAAACTTACGCAGTCTTTAGGAAGTAAAGGAACGCTCCGTGTAGGTAACGCCGAAGTGAAAGTCACCGTAGCGGCAGCTATTAGAGTTGATAACGCCGCAGCGATAGAAATTCAATTGTATCCGGAAAAAATCCTGGATATAGTAACCGATGAAAAATATACCGTCATCGGAGACAGGATTCCCTTCAATATCGCAAAAGATAGCACGCACAGAATTATGATTAACTTTTGCGGATGGGACGGCCCCGGTAAAAATTACTCGTACTATCGGTACGTCATTATATTTGACGTATTTGAAGTACCTCAGACGCAGACGCCCTAGAGTGTACCAATTTGGTATATTTTAGGGCGTTTTTTTGTTAGTCAAAACGACCTTATAACGAAACCTCGAAATTACCATCTATACTTGACTTAAAGCGCCGTAGATAAGATTATTAGAGTATGAAATTTAAAATTTTAATACTGCTCATTGTCCTCTCCTTAGTGGCTGTCCCCTTTTACTTTTTTAAAAAAACGTCCTTAACGCCCCCAGAAACTGACATTCCGGAGGTTTTGGGTGCCAAAATTGTCGATGTTTACGGCCAGGCAAGTAACATCACTACGGGAAACCAGAGAGCTACCGCTTATGCCTCTCTTATTGTGGGTAGAGGTCAGGAGGATAAGGTTAGGGCTGCCAAGAGTGCCGGTTTTAAAGGCCCTTCACTACAATATATAGTAGCCGATGGATTAGTCGGTCCTGCGAAACTTCACTCCCCGGACGCTCAGAAACGCACCTGTGCTCAGTTAGGAATTTCTGATATTCAGGCAAATAAAAATAATATAAATATGTATAAAGATTTCTGTAAAATACACGACAGTATTGTGACAAAACAAGCTCTTGTGGACTTAAATCTGGATGGAAAAGGTGACATCGCGGCTACGGAAGCATGGTTTTTACACGATACGAATGGAAACAGAATATATAGATCTTCAGGAGGCGGTACCGGATATTTTCCGAATCCGTCAAATGAAGGTGTAAAACAAATATTCAAAGAGAGAATTCTTTACGAATTAAGAAAAAACAACACTGAGTATCTGTTTGACGGAATCTATTTGGATAATGTCGCTCTGGGTTACGGAAACACTTCCCGTTATAGCGGCAAGCCCGTAGAGTTTTCTACTGCCACAATTGCAGCCGATGCAGTATATGGTTTTGTCCGGTATATTTCTCAGAGTATAAAGGCAGTTAACAGCAACTACCTGCTTTGGGCAAATATGATTGGCGGCTCTGATGACGGTAAGCAATGGGACAGGTTTTCTCCCTACTTAGACGGGGCGTTACATGAAAATTTTGTCGTTAACTGGAATGCCCAGGTTCATTCCGCTTCAACAATTTACAAACAGCTACTTCAGGCACAAAAATGGATAGCCGACGGTAACATTTATAACGCTGTTGCCCAGGGAGACGGTAACAATACCTTAGGAAGGTTTGGGTTAGTCGCATTTTTACTCGTCGATGACGGTACCCGCGGGTACTATCACTACACTAACTATTACAATATGTATAACTATTTTTACTATCTACCGGAATACCAAACTACGTTGGGAACACCGATGGGACCGTTCGAAATAACAGCAAAAAATAGTTCCGGCATTCCTACTGCGTACAAACGTACCTACACGTGTGGGGCGGTTACTCTTGATGTCGCTAACAAAAAATCCACAATTACAACTAATGCCTGTCAGACAACAACTGTTGGGGCTATCAGCAGTCTGACGGTCAGAGATACTTCGAACTCTGCGGATTGGTCGGTACAAAGCAACCTAAAGCTAGGCAATGAATTATATGGTGATAGAACATATAAGTTCGTTCACGTTCCCCAAAAATATCTGGGGACCGCGTGGATCCAAACTGCCAATGACTCCAGAAGTTATACCAACACCCCACTAGTAACATTTAAACTATCGCAGAACGCAACAGTTTATGTTGCTTTTGATGATAGAATCCTGAAGAGACCTTCCTGGCTCTCAGATTGGACTAACACCGGGGACAACTTGGACGCCGGAGGAGATCCGTTTAGCATCTACCAGAAATCGTTTCCTGCGGGGGTAGTATCTCTAGGCCCAAATGGCGGAGGAAATATACCTAACAGTATGTATATCATACTAGTGGGGTTCTAGAGTAGGTTTAGGGGCTTAGTATTAAAAACGGGAATTGGTTACACGCAGGGGTATTTATGGCGGAGGGAGAGGGGTTCGAACCCTCGTGCCGCTTTCGCGACGCGTCGCTTTCCAGGCGAGCCGATTAGACCACTCTCGCATCCCTCCAAAGCCTCGAACAGCCTTGATTTTAACACAAACTTGAACCGTCCTACCCTACAAATACTTGTCCAGTTTTTTACTGCGCAGCTCGTCCTGAATATCCTTTATCTTGTCGGTTTTATCTTTAGGCACTATTAACAAAGTGTCTGCTGTGTCTACAACCACCATATCCTTTAGTCCAAACACCGCGATTAGTTTGTCGGGGTTGTCACTCTTAATCAAAGAGCTTTTTGAATCCAGCGCGATGACATTTCCCTCCTTGTACACCTGATCCTTACGCGCAACGTATTCGTAAAGTGAGTTCCACGTACCAATATCGACCCAGTTATAGTTTAACTGCAAAATCAGCGCGTCTTTAAATAAATGGCGGGTAACAATTTCGGTTGCTCCGGCTTCCATTCCCTGATAAATTGCCGGGACACCTTCGAGGCTGTTGCTCTCACTTATAATTTTTCTAATTTGCATTAAAGCCGAATACCAATCAGGTTTATATCTTTCATAAGCTTCGAGTAGCATCTGCGGATACCAGCAATTGTGATTACTGTGTTTCACAACGTTAAAATTTTCAATCAGTTCTTTGGTTTCGGCATAATTTGAGCGGCGGTCTACAAATTCTTTTGCCTCGTAAACATCGACATTTCCGTACGAATGTATTTTTCTACCCAGCTTCAGGTAATCTACCCCAAGGTCGGGGTATGTTACGGCAATTCCACCGGAAATAAACTTTTTATGTTCTTTCACTAGCTTTTCCGCGGTTTCTATTAAGAGTAGATAATTGTTCTCGGGAATTCTTACACAATCAGACTGCACTATCATAAAAGGTTCGCCCGGAAATTTAACATCGAGGTAAACAATTGCTAGTCCGTCTGCGGGACCTCTATTTTTTGGCGAGTCCGGCTCTAGAATATAATTTTCCAAAGGTATTTGCGGAACCTGCTCACGCGCGATTTTTACATACCGGTCTTTGGTCGATATAAGAATATCGCTAGCGGGATATTTTCTGAGAAGGGTTTTTACATTGTACGAAAAAAGCGACTCTCCGTTTAAGATTTTCTGAAATTGCTTGGGATTATTTTCCCTGCTATACGGCCATAATTTTGTGCCCCGGCCTCCGGCGCTGACGATGAATTTCATAATTTATTATATCAACTTGACACGCAGGAGGTCACTTCGCCATGGCGCGTTTTCTTAGATTTTCCGGCATCTTCTCTATCGCGTACCTCAGAGCGGTACGGGGCATCGCGTCTTTGTGCCTCAAAACATAGCTTAATACTTCTTTCTGATGTTTATGGCTCGCTACTTTAAGCAACCAACCGTACCCCTTTTGAACCATGTCCTCTTTGTCCAACAATAAAATATCCGAGATTTCAAAAACACTTTTTAAAAACTTTCCCTCTTTGACCGGAACAATTAAACTTACTGCCGCTGCCCTGCGGAGCCAGAGATTTTTACTTTTCGCCCAAACTTTAAGATTGTGAATATATTTTGGATATTTTTCTATGAAAGATCCTACTGTGTGATTACAGAAGGTATCGCATTCGGCCCAATTGTCGATGTACTTGTCGAGCCAGCGTTCGTAGAAAGAAAAGTCACTTTGAGCGTAATCTCCTTTCCGGTGCAGCCACCCTGCCGCAATCCAGGACTCTTCACAATAACCGGACCTAAAAAGATCTTCGGCAATTGAAAATAATTCTTTTTTGCTCAAACCGCTGACATGAACAAAGTTTTCTTTGGCAATTTTTTCGACTACTCCGGATTTCACCCCGTGACACAAAATAGTCTGCTTAAAAAAGCTTTGAAAACTTGCGCGCGTTTTAGCGTCTGAATTCTTTTTTAGTTGAGTTCTTATGTGAAGGACAATTTTAGTTTTTGCTATTATCTTTACGTTTTCTTTTTTCATGGTTTATATTCTATCAAAACGAAGCCCCCGGACGATTATTTTAACCGCTTTGGGGGCATTTCTTTGGTTTCGCAAGAAGCGATACCTGGTATACAGCTTTTCTCGGAGGCCACTCGAGGATTATTCCTACGTTACGCAACGTGTCAGTCAGGTTTACTCCCATAGCTTCGGCGTTTGTAACTGAAACGTAATCCGGGTAAACACGGCATCTTGTTTCGCACGCCTCTCTCAAAATGCTACGGACGTGGCCTTGCCAATGCCTTGGGTTTTCCAAAGCTCTTTGTGTCCAGTTACTGTGTTCTAATCTCTTCTTTGCAACGTACTCAGCAAGATCAAATTTTACGGCAACAACATAAACTTCCGGTTCAAAAACACCGGTGAATAGAGACGCCCTTGGAGGACACCCCGCTTTAATTCCCAAATTTGGGCACCCTTTACTGTGTTTGTAAAAGGCTGCTGCGCATAGGGGGCGGATTATCCTTGGCTGGCAAACAACTTCCACAGGTCCTCTGAAAAACACCTCCCTGGCGATACTTTTTATGTCCAACCGTCCCTCCTTCAATAGACTTTGTGGCATTTTGGGTTCTTAGCTTTGGATTATATCAGTAAGGGGGTTGGAGTAAAGTGGGGAGCATTCAGTGGCCGTTGGGGGCATTCCTATATAATAAAGGGGTATGACTACGTTCGTGATAAAACTAATAGCTATCGTGACAATGGTTATCGACCATGTCGGGTTACTCTTTTTTCCGGAAGAAATAATTTTCCGCGTAGTGGGGCGATTTTCTTTTCCACTTTTTGCCTGGCTTATTGCCAACGGAGCCAAACATACAAAAAACATGAATGCTTATGTTGTAAGACTTTTCGTTTTCGCCTTATTTTCGCAGATTCCTTATATGATGGCGCACAGAACTGTAATACCCGGTTTTTTAGGTCTCAATATATTCTTTACGCTTTTTCTGGGATTGGTGGGGATAAAACTCATTAGTTCCGGAGTAAATAAATACCTGCAGGCAGCTGGAGTGATATTAATTTCTTTAGGTGCGGAATTTTCCGGAACAGATTACGGAGCGGTGGGAGTGCTGTCTATTATCTTTTTTTATATTTTTTACGATAACTTCAAACTTATGTCTGTGTTTCAGTTCTTACTGCACGGCGTTTTGTGGTACGTCCTGTTCTTAGGAAGTGGGAGTGGTCTGAGTTTGCTGCCCCTGCTCCAACCCGTCGCGCTCTTCTCTCTTATAATAATTTTCTTCTATAATCACCAGGCGGGGCCGAAAATGAGATACCTTTTTTATTTGTTTTACCCGCTGCATTTGTTAGTTCTGTATTTTATTAGGATTTACTACGTTAATTGAAAGCTGGCGGAGGGATGCTGAAAAATATCTATCCATTTGCCCGGTGAGTATTTTACCAAGTTCAAGAGGTTATAAAAAAAGAAAACCCCTCGGAGTGAAAAAACTCTTTGGGGTTTATGAGAAGTGACTAGAACTCACCGCGGCGGCGGACAAAGGCAGCAACAGAAGAAGAACCGCGGGCAAAGGCACCAATACCAATCAGGAATCCTAAATCGTACCAGTTGCCGTTATTATGGACTTGGTAGACTCCGTAGTTGCCGCCGAACAAGTTGCCAATAAATGCAAAGGCAACCGTCCAGCCATCCCACATACCGTTCCAGAAACCGTAAATTTTGCTGGTTTCTTCGAGAGGAGTGTTCTTCAGCGGATTAGCGGTACCACAGGCGGTGAGCACAAGGGTCAGGCTAACGAACAAGACGAAAAGAGCAAACATTTTGTTTTTCACGACATTCTCCTAATCTGGGATGTGAGTGGTTGATTGCACAAACGCTAATTTCTATGTCCTACAGTATACTATGGGATAAGTGGGTTGTCAACAAATATTATTTGCGGAACATGATGCCAAAAGGATAAACGCAATATTTAAAGGTAACGGTATTGATTTATGGCGGGGGGGGCATGGGACGTACTTGGAACTTTTTTCACACCCGCAAAAACTGACGCATCACGTGCAACGTACGTGTGATAATAAATTCCCGCAGTCATTTTTATACTGACTTGCGGGAATGTAAATCCGTTGCACATTACTTAGGAATACTGAGATTAAAGTCAACCGCAGAAGCAAAAATTTCAGCAAGAGTGCGTAAACTATTTGGGGACAGCTCACTAACTCTGGGCAACTCTTGAAGTTTTGCATCGGCAGCAGAGTGCTCCTCAGCTATCAGAAGGTCCAACCAGGCTTCAATAGTATTGGCAGCACTTTCTGAGGAGCGCTTAAGCGAAGCGACCTTTCCTGCGACTGACTTTCTAAAACGTGTGGCACTCTCCTTCATTTTTCTCTCCTTTTTAGCAAGAATGTGATTTGGGGCCTCAGTATATCAAGAATATTTTGAATAACAAATCAAGCGCGGAATTTTTGCTGGCGGGGGGGGGCATGGGACGTACTTGGAACTTTTTTCGCGGCGACTAAATTCCCTAATACTTATCTAGATAAATAGTCTATTACCTCTGGTGGCCATAATCTTACTACACGAGAATCGCATTTTGTAGCAACCTCTGTTTTATCCACAAAATCTATTTGGGTCAAGTCATCTCCTGGTGTAGCTTTATCCGTACCGGTAGAACAAATAAACCAGCCCAAACTGGTGTCTGTTTCTACTACAATGGAATCACATAACTTTTTAATGATTCTTATTTTTAATTGTGTTTCTTCTTGAAATTCCCTTATTAAAGCATCCTTGTCATTTTCATTTTCTTTTATGTGTCCTCCCGGTAGGTGCCAACCACCACTAACAAAATGCCCTTCTTTGACAACCTTTTTACCAATCAGTACTTTATTTTGGAATAATACAATACCAGCAACAGCCCTTCTCATATAAGCAATAATACTCTACAACTTTGGAACTGGAAATTGATTGAAGTAGCAACAAATGTGTATATGGCGGAGGGAGAGAGATTCGAACTCTCGTGTGAGTTGCCCCACGCTTGGTTTTCGAGACCAGCCCGGTATGACCGCTTCGGTATCCCTCCAAAGTCGAATAAAGTATACAGCATTGGTAGAATAAAGGCATCATGGAGGCACAAACGAGCTTTAAAGACAGGGTATTAGAAGAGGTACGGAAAATCCCAAAAGGCTCGGTTGCGGGCTACGGTCAAATCGCCCTTTTTGCAGGAAAACCCAGAGGTGCGAGAGAAGTCGGGTGGGTGCTCAACCGCTGGGGAGATGACGGCGTTACCCCCTGGTGGAGAATAATCAACGCAAAAGGGTATATAAGCATTAAGCACAACGAAATCTCTGCGCTAGAACAGAAAAGATTACTCGAAAACGACGGCATTGAAGTAGGAGAAGATTTTAGTGTACCTAAAATTTATTTCATCTAACTTTAATCTGGTGGACCGTAGCGGAGTCGAACCGCTGATCTCCGCAATGCGAATGCGGCGCTCTACCAACTGAGCTAACGGCCCCCGTACAACACTGCCGAACAACCGGAATAACCTGCCAATATTACCTTATGCGCCTTCAAAATCCAAACTTAGCGGTTGTGGTTCCATACAGGGTGGGCGTGCCCCAATGCCTTTCTTTCTTTAAGATAAGCAACATGTTCTTCCCGCTTGGCGTTTAGTTTTTCAACGTCAAATCCCGCCTCGCTGATTACTTTGACGGCAAATTCTCCTCCGACAAAGTGGGGCAAAATAACGTAAGTTGCTCCGCATTCGTAAAGTTTAATCGCGTCGTCTATGTTGTAAGAAAGAAGCAAAACAAGTGAATCTTTATTTTCCGAACGTACTTTGTTTACCAAAAAGTTGTTTGTTTCAAATTCCGGAATAGTAGAAATAATTATTTTCGCCCTTCCTATCGATATTTCCTCCAGAAACTCGCTGTCCTCGGCATCGCCGTAAATACAATTTATACCCTTACCAGTTAATTCCTTGATGATGTCCGGATCAAAATCAATCGCCAAAAACTGCGTCCCAAATTCCTTGAATATTTTAACAAAATCGTAGCCTGCCCTGTTGCAACCGAACAGTACAGTGTCATAGACACGGTCGGGAGCATCTTCGGAGGCGGGCGCCCTACTTTCAAAGATTTTTAAAATCGGCACGAAAAGCGGGTAAATTTTCTCGGCGTGCACAATTAGGTAGGACGACAAGGCTATGCTCAAAAATCCCAAAATTGTAATTACACTCACGACCTCGCCGGAAACGTGCCCCACCTTTAAACCCAGGAGGGCAAATATCATGGAGAATTCGCTGATCTGGGCCAGGCTCACTCCTGTTAAAAAGGCTGTTTTTTTGGAATAGCCGAAAACCTCGACCAAAATTCCAAGGATTAGAGGTTTTCCGAACAGAACAAAACCCGCCAAAATTGAAAGGGGCACAAACATTCCCGATAAGGTATCGAAGGAAATTTGGTACCCCAGGGAGATGAAAAACATAACGATGAAAAAATCGCGGAGAGGTTTCAGACGCGAACTTATTTCTGAGCTGTACGGCAATATAGACAAAGAGACTCCTGCAATTAGCGCACCGATTTCAACCGAAAACCCAAGTATTCCGAATAAGGTAGCCAATCCGAATCCCCAGGCAAGCGAAAAAATGAAGAGGTATTCCTGGGAGCGCGCAAAAAAGGCACCCAACGCAGGCATCGCATAGTAGCTCACAAGTGAAATTACCAGAATTACAGCGAGGCCTTTAACTATGAGGAGTAAAAAAGAGGAGAGCCCTTCGTTGCCTCCGGCTATTCCCGAAACCGCGATTAAGGCTACGGCTGCAAGAATGTCCTGGAGAAGTAAAATTCCTATGGTTAGACGGCCGTACAATTTTTCGAGATCTTTTTTATCCGAGAGAAATTTTAAAACGACAATCGTGCTACTAAAAGACAGCGCTATTCCGATATATAAACTGTCCAGTACCGGAAAATTTAGAAGACGGGACAAAAGAAATCCGAAAAATGCGGTGAACAAAACTTGAAGAAAACCTATTAAAAAAGAGGTTGTCCCAAAGCTTTTGAGTTCTTTCGGGTTAAGATTCAGACCGACGATAAAAAGCAAAATTGCGATTCCCATCTGGGAAAAAACCGACATAGACTCATTCGAGCTCAATAAACCAAGAACGTGCGGACCGAGGATTATACCTGTAAGAACGTACCCGATAACGATAGGCTGCCTGAGAATACGCATTACACCTGCGAGGGCAGCCGCAACAACAATGATCACACTAAGTTCGGTGAACAGGTTCATGTATTTATTAGTTTAAGGCAATTGGGGTGGTTTGGGAATAAACAACAGATACCTTATGGTACCTTTTTGATAAAAATTTTAGGTAAGAATAGTCTTTGTATCTACTACAGATCTCTTTGCAAGTACCCTTCGTATGAGATAAATCCTCCGTCCAGTATGGTGGCTCGGGATTTTATTAACTCCGTCAGGAACCGCTCGTCATTATAGACTGAGTCTCTGTGCCCTCCGACGTAAAGTACTTTTACTTCCGCAGTTAAATTATATCTATAGTAAACTATGCGCGCGCCTTCCCTTCTGCTTAAATTTAAATGCGGTAAATTAATATATGCGTGCCAAATCCTATTAGAACTATCGCCATCAAATCCTCGCATAGGGTGTTCTCCAGGAAGCTGATTATCCTCATTAAGAAGCCTTAGAATCCTCCTAAATTCGATTTCTAAACCTGGGTAAATTCTCTTACGGGAACACCTGACCAAATCTTTTTCGAGAACATCATTATTAATCAGCATCCTCGACATCCATCTCCCCGAATGTATTCCTATAAAGGGCGAGATGATAGGGAATCTCTTCATTGAGTTCCACCATTTTGTACGGCGGTTCGGATTGCGCTTTTAGTTCAAGCTCTTTTGCAGTAGACAATTTGTATTCGTTCGTAATAGTCTCGATTAATTCAAGTTCTATAGGAGTAAAAACACTTAGGTCTGGGGAAACTTTAGCAACAATAGTAGAGGGTGTAAACTCGGCATGTTGCTCACCCACCTCCAACATATTTTTAGACACCATGTCATCCAATATATCGTAAAATCTGACGGGCATAGGTCCGTATAAGTATTTTTTGTACTTTTCCCCTGAGATAGGCTTCTGCAAAAGTTCGTAGGCAGTAAAATCTACAAAATACATCAACTTTGCTAACTTCTTCTTACCTAAATGGAGGGGTATGTTACTAGCAAAGTACAATATTAATGATTCTAGTTTTGACTGGGCAGCGCCCTTTTTAACACTCATTTATGCATTCCTAACAAAATATTATACTCATATGCTTATATATACAAATGGTAGGACTGTTCGCTTATTTCGTAAATATTACTAACGACCAATCTGCGACCGTCTACCACATGGCGCACCCGGAGGGACTCGGCCACGCGTTCTCGCCTGCTGGCAATCCGCTCGGCCCCGGCTCGGCGCCGTCGCGCCTGCGCCATTCTCGTCCCATTAGTACCATGTGACCGTTGGCCATCTTCGATGACCACCGTCCACATGGCGCACCCGGAGGGACTCGAACCCCCGACTTCAGCGTCCGCAACGCTGCGTTCTATCCTCTGAACTACGGGTGCCTATTTACAGGGTGATTATATATTAAATTTGCTTTTTACGTTCTCGAAAAGCTTATCGAGAAAGGACATCGGTTCAACCGAAAGATAAGGTATGTGCTTATCCAACGACTCCTGTATCTTAACCTTGTCGCCGGGGTTAAAGCTAAAAAACAAACGCCCTGGAAGGTAGGTATAGGTGTCGACGATCATAATTTCCGCCCCGGCGATTTGTTTAAAGAAAAATTGCCTGAGGTCATGCCAATAATACATAGAGTCACCGTACTTTATTCCGTGGCTCGACGCTTCTACATGAACAGAGTGCTCGGGTAACCTGTTAAGCGACACCAGGAAAAAAATCAAACTCGCCACAACAAATATCAACCCGAACTCCTTCATCACCACGAGCAAAAGTGTGATAACAACAGCGATAATGATAAAGGTCCTTGAGAATCTTTTATTCATCTCTTTGACCTCGGCCTTAACCACTGATTCCCATTCAACGTATATTTCTTTCGGTGCGAGAGTCTGAGGGTCAAAGCCATCAGATCGTTTATTGTCTGACGGTTTTTGGTTGGTCAAACCAACAAGGTTCAATATCTTTGAGTATGGTATTTGCATAGTCCAATAATAGTTTTTTTACCGATAGAACGCAATAAATTAAGGTATTTAATGAGATGGGACGCGGGTAATTTTCTGGCGGAGGGTACAGGATTTGAACCTGTGGACGGCAATTAACCGTCACGGCTTAGCAAGCCGCTGCATTACCGCTCTGCCAACCCTCCAGGGATACATATGGCCACTACGTGTGGTCGTACGCCGCACCATTATAGCAAACTTTTTCGCGTTTACTTAGGGCGAAACACTGGACTTCCGCCGCTCCCGCCGCGTATAAAACTTTAGATGCCTCTAAAAAGGTGGCACCCGTCGTACTTATGTCGTCTACGAGCAGGATCTTTCTTCCTTTTATTTCTTCCGGGATAGTTACGGCAAACGAACCTTTTACATTTTCGCGCCTGCCTTCTCTATCCTGGGTATGCTGTGCTTCGGTATTTCTTACCCTAACCAACAACTTTTTGTTCAGGGACAAACGAAATTTTCCTGAAAATTCTTCCGCAATCATATTTGCTTGGTTAAAACCACGGGATGAAAGTTTCTTAGGACTTGAAGGAATTGGCAAACATAAATCCGGTGTTGGGACGCCCCACATCTCATCGTAAACACCGGCGGCCTCCCTGCATAGCTGGCGCAAGCTCAAAAACTGTTTCGCGCCGTATTTGGAAAATTTTATGCAGTCTCTGACTTTTCCTGAGTAGCTGTACACGCATAAAAGCCGCGAAGGTAACTGGATTTTCGTTCTTTCCTCGCAACGTTTGTGGGTGTAACCACTCTCTGATGGTAAGTCACAAAGTAAGCAGTACTGTGTGGGGAGTAGCGAGCATTCAGCCAAACAAGTGCTGCAAAAAATCTCTCCCTCGTTACCGCAAAACACACATTTGGGCGGAAATAGATATTTTAATAAGTTCTCCATAGGTTATCCACAATGGTTTTTATATTGTTACTGCACGGATTAAATTCCACAAGACTCATAGTATCAACTACGTATTGCCCTGTAGTAATTATAAGCTAACGTGACCGGGTGAAAAGAAACGGCCGTCCAATAAGATTAGATTTTTGTAGACAACCTGCATAACTGTCTGGTAATATTTTCGTTTGCGATAAATCAGAAAAGAGAGACGGATATAAAAAGCGGGGCCGGAAGGCTCTGTTTTTTTTGGCAAAAAAATATGGCCACCTCACGGTGACCTTAAATTTTTCATGGTGGAGATGGGGGGAATCGAACCCCCGTCTTGAGAACTTCTCATGCAGCTTCTACAAACTTATCCAAGCTTATCTTAGATAGAGCCGGGTGCTTGAAGAACCTTTTCTGCCCTACCGCAAGCTAAGATCTTCGGATTTTTCATCCACGGTGTGCCAACACGGCTGATGCTGACATGACCTCTTCCCGGATTTATTAGACCCCGTAAACCCTTCCGGGCAAAAGAAACGGGATCCACAGCGTTAATAAATTAAGCTGCTACGGCGGCCATTGCTGGTACGCCTACAAATGCGTCTTTATCGGCATTTATGGTTTTGCTAAATATAAGGGTTCAGCTCCCCTGCTTGCGACTGCACGAAATCGGACTCAATCAAATCCTGTGCATCCCCTTGTTAAAGTACACGCGTATTTTACCACGAAAATAGGATTAATGATAACTATAGGTCGTAGTTCCGACGGAGCTAACGGGACATTATTTCTTTAGCTTCCCGCGCCAAATCGAGCTGTATCTGCCGTTCTTTTGTCACTACCTTTTTTTCAAATTCCCCCTTACCCTTGGCAACGGCAATTTCCAGCTTTATGCGTCCGTTTTTGAGAACCAAAGCTAAAGGAACAGCGGTCTTCCCTTTTTCTGAAATGTCACGGAGAATCTCTAGTACCTCGTTTTTGTTAAGAAGCAGTCTTCTATTCCGCTTAGCATCTTCCTCGACAAAGTTTTTGGATTGTTTAGAGTAGCGGCCAATGTACAAATTGACTACATAAAGTTCGCCGTCATCACCCTCTACATAAGAGCCCTCAAAACTTACTTTTCCCTCACGGATTGCTTTAACCTCGTACCCCTTTAATTCCAAACCCGCAACATAAGTCTCGAGGACCGAAAAATTGTGCAGGGCTTTTTTATTCTTAGCTAAAACATAGGCTCCCATAGGTCCATTTTAACAGGTTTTCGCAACGGTTGATGGTATAATTTAAGGGACTTTATGAGGTACAAATTTCTGAGTGAAAAATATATTTTTTCATTATTGCTGCTCATTTTTGCGGCGGGTGTTGGAAAAACAACTTCATACGCCGCGGACTTAACGGATCCCTCAGATGTTTTCGAACCCGGAACAACATGCCGCAAAACGGAAGATCCGAGACTCGGCGTAGTTTGCGGAGTTGTAAGAAATGCCACCCCACAGGAAGTTGATGTCGGGGGTGCCACCACGGCAAGTCCAAATCCCCCTATTGAAGGCGTCTCTGTTTATATGTACGAGTGTGACGCCAATTCCCCTACCTGCAAAAGCGACGGGGCCTTAACAAATATCTTCTCCTCAACCTCCTCCGATGAAAATGGTTACTACTACATAACAATGAGGAAGGTCGGGAACAATCAAATAAGGTATCTCGCGTTTGCCTGTGGAGGAAAATTGGCGGGACTATTTAGAATACCTTCTTACGCGAGTTTTACGTTGAACACTCCCTTAAGCTGCGTGGGTGCCTCAAGCTACGCGCCGCCCCCGCCTCAATTAAATCCGATAAGTTTTAACAAGTTGAGCTGCGATATCACGAGAACCAATCCGGAAGACACTTCTTTGCTTCCTTCATACGAGGGTACTTTTAGTCAAGCCTACAAACCTGAGCTCGAATTTAATTTTTTCCTGGAAATAACTGCTGCGGATTCTAGATATAAAGTACGGGGGGACGTACTTGGAACGGTGTTCGACTACTGGCTAAACGATCCTGACGTTACACCAACGAAAGGAGCCTTTTACCACGAAGATTGTGAGAGAATATATGGTACCCAGGATGCCGTAAGCGCTCTCTGCTTTAGTCCCGGTGCAAATGCAACTGAGCCACAAAAAGCGACAGCCCGGAATGCTTACGAAAACAACCTGTACACCAACGCCCTGTTTACCAGAATGAATTTTTTACCTAATATCCCAATCAAAAGCTCTTTACTATTTTTTAAGGACATCACTGCCAGACAGGACGTCGTAAATTACTCACAAAACCCCACCGCCCCTGCTCAACTTCTGCACACAATTTTCAGCAATTGCAGGGGAAGCGTTTACCTCAGGGAAAGAGGAGATGCAACCAAAGATGTTCTGCCCGAGTGCGACGAACTAAAATCGTGCAATTCTGCAAGTGCGACGATTGAAGGAGATTATAGAAACAGACAATATAGCGCGGGACCCGCCAGAAATTTGGCTAACCCCGCAATCTTACTGTCGGAAACCGAAGCAACTTTGGATGACAGTATGAGAGGCACAGAGGTGTGCCAAAAAGGTGGCACAAAAATAAAAATAGGCGATATACAACCGCCCTGGAGCTACTGCAAACCAGGAGAAGCGGGGTGTGCGTTTGTTTTGGACAAATCATACTGGAACCCTGAGTTTTCATATTTTTTCGGGAATAAGGGAACCTCTACAAAAGTCGGGTACAGCTTTGAAGGAACCAACGATACTTTTTACGGAGCCGGTGTAAATCAAAAAACGTTTACCAGAAACCAAGAAAAAGGAGGTGTTCCGGTAAAAGGTGGAACATATTATTCGGACAACAATTACGCCTTATCCAGAAACAACGGACTTACCCCTATTATGGCGGGAATCGCTACATCGGAACTTAGTAAAACCGCTTATAGCTTAAGCTATGTGCTTCAAAGACCCGGCGAAACTCTGGAAGATAAAGCACTTTACGATCAGGGAACAATTAAAATAGAGGACGCGGGATCAAACTTACTATCGTTCTGCGAAAATTCAAACGTTAACAACCACAACGATGTGTTCTTACCGCAAAACGAGGATTCTGTCGACGTGAACAACGATTTCAAAGGCAACCCCGACCACTACTTCGATACTATAGAACTAAGCCCGAAGGGTAAACGAACCGCCACCTCGACCATTTTCTATACAACAGCTGCAAAATTCAGAGAATATGCGTATGAAAACCTTACAAACGAAGTCACCAAAAGAATGGACATATACGACAGTCTTTTAACATCTTCTCACGGTTCCGGAAGTTATAATCCTATTACCCTGTTTCTCACCTGGGTGGGTGCGGCAATTGGAGGCATCGGGTCGGACAACAAGTCGTATTTCGACAGAACCAGCCCATATAATCTTGACCCGGGAGCGGGAGATTTGAGAGACGACATACAGGTAGGGTTTGATTTGAGCGAGGAAAATTTTGAAGACTATTTCAAACTTCCAAATGCGTCGGACGGATCACTCTCAACGTCAGATTGGGGACCTTGGTATGATAGCTGCTACACAAGAAACGAAATAGGAGCGGGAGGCAGATGCTATGAAGGATTTGGGATAACTGACATTCCAAATGAAATAACACGCACCTGTCGCGTAAACAAATGTTCCTTAATAACAGTTAAAAAAGTTACTACCTGCCAGGTCAGGGGTGACTCTGTAATAACAAGCACACCAAACCCCTCCCCATCTGAAACTGCCTGTAAAGAAACTGATTTATTTAACCAAAGCGAAAAATACTCCGATGCAATATTAAGGTGTGCTGAAGAAAAAAAGGACTGTTATAGCGGTGGTTGGGACATTGACGGGTGCGTTTTTGAAGGCGGAAGTGGTGTGACTCAACCCGCTTGTTCGCAAAACCCCTTGTCCAGCGCATACTGGCCAGCGAGCGTGATATCAAGTCCGCAGCTTCCTCACGAAGGCAGTTGTGCTGCAGATTTGCCGGGTACCACAGGTTTCTATCAATGGGAGTATTCAGGTTCCCCCGACAATAGATCCTGTATTGTCACGCTATCAGACCAAGCTACAGCTCCGGGATGCGATATGCAGGACGCAGGCCCGTATACTTGTGCCGCCGACGTTTCGAAAGATTCCAACTTCAGATCAGCTCAGGCAACGTTCAGACCGTCAACCCCTGACGTCGGCTTAGACGCGACAAAAATAATAAATAACGAAATGTGGAAAAAACTTTCCCACCCCCTTACAAACAAGGTCTACGGAAATCTTGCGTTTATGTCCGCCGACACCTCAGTAAGTCAGGACACTACCAATGTTTCTGAAAATAAAAATAAAGACATTATGGGATTTGGCGGAGCCGCACCTGAATATAAAATGATATCCGCTCACGCACTTTACGTTAATCCTTATACCGGCGGTGATACATTAAACTATCACTGTATTAACAGTGAGCTAGGTTCCAGCACGGGGTGGCTATGCCCTCTCAATCCGGTACCTATTCCGGAAATAATAAACCCGAACATGCTTGCTCAAAGCTTAGTTTCCGCATGCCAGCTTTCAACAACACAGGAATGCACAAGTAATTTTGGAAGCGGCATCGGAGCCCTCTCCCCCACCTTCAGATTAATCGTGGACGCGGCTGCGAGTATTTATCAGGTACCGGCAGCATCGATAGTAACTTATCTAAAAGTTGTGCATAAACCGGACATACCTTTGTATCAATATCTGTTTTCAACCGCAGGCGAACAGGCTCTCTTTGAAGCCAGCTTCCCCTGGTACGGTAAGGTGTCCCAATGCGATGACACAAATACCGCAGCTATAGGACCTTACGACTGGATAAAAGTTTGGTTTGATAAAGTGGATATTTCCTCGGAGTTAGATGCACTGTCCAGCGGAAGAGGCGCTGTCGCCTCGAGGTGTAACTTCCTTGATGCCACGTTCGCTGCGGCAAAAGAATTATCCGGATTAGGGTGCGCAAATTTAGAATGGCCACAGGCCTCTGAATCGATAAAGGATCTTGCGTTCGGAAACAATAGAGTCGGAGCATACTCTGATACTGAACTAGCAGGTTACTGGCAGGAAAAAGGTGCTCTATGGGCTTCATGTTACGCAGGGGCCGGCACAACTCAAACACCACAATAACGATTTATTCGCTCTTCGTTACCCAGGATTAATAACTAAGGTTGATTATCTTTTCTTCTGACCCGTACCCATAAACTCTTCAATTCTCTTTTCCATTCCTATTCCTATTCCGAAGCAATAGAGAATTATGAAGATAGGCATTGCCATTGATAAAAGTACTCCGACGCCAGCAGTTTCCACCGCGTAATCCAACGCAACGAACATGGCGATGATTGTTCCCAGAGGCAAAATAATACCCATCCCGAACAACGTGAGAGTATATTTGGCCATTCTCATAAACCATCCTTTTATCTTTTCATCGTTTCCGGGCACGGCGCCCAGTGCAAATTCCAGCGGCGCAGTTAGTATTGAAAGTATTATCTTGATGTAAATGATGATTGCTTTGAAGTTAAATATCAGCCCGGCGACCAAATATATAATTACGATTGCAACTATCGCTAACAAAAATATAGGTCCGGTACCTGTTAAAGAAATCAAAGGAATCATGGTTGCCCAAAGTCTGAGAGCTCCTCCTTGTGCAATAGTGCCCGCTATAGCAGTTCCTGCAAAACTGTCCCTAAAAACACTTTCTGCAATTGCCCAATTACTTTTAAATAAAGTCCAGCCTAAACTTCCGATTGTGGCACCGATGGGATAGCTGAACGTAATCAATATTATGGCTATTATTATTCTGGGCAAAGCATACTGCACACTGACCACCAGCTGTGAGCTGATTTTTCTTCTCAATATAATTATTATTCCTGTGTAAAGAAGGATGAGGGCCATCAAAGCATACGCAAGGTTTCGGAATACTTTCCAGGTACCTAAAATCGAATTAAGCAGGGCATGTCCGTAGTCCTGCGTTTGTGCAAATGTTCTGTTAACCAGAGGCACCCTTGATAAAGTATCGTTGACATAAAAAGCAAGGTTAGCGGGCAAAGGCTCGTTCATTGTAAAATTCTCGGTTAGATAAGCGGCGCCCAGCAAAGTTCCGGCAACACGGCTTTGTGAGTAGGAAGCTAACCAGTTGGTTGTCCCTGCCGAGCCTCCGGAAGGTTGGGAATTTAGCATTTGATCGCACACTGCTGTATCGGTTCCCGCGCAATCGTAAAAGTACCCGATGCCCCCTGTTGTAGGTAAGCTAAGTTGGGCGGCCACATAGCTACCGCAATTTACAGTCTCTGTTATTCCGAATCCTGAAACGGTACTATATGCAGAAGTAGCCACGGATGTAACAAAATCTTTTGTCGTTAAAGGAATTCCCAGTAAGTCGCTGAAAAGATTTTTGTCGAACATTCTTTTTTCAACTTCGCATTTCGGATCAGCGGCAAAAACCGGCCCCTGCCCCAGAGAAAGTATGAAAGAAAAAATGACGATAGGTAATAAAAATTTCGTTGTTTTACTCATAAATTCCTTTAAATAAATGGTTTCCTTTTTGTCCCCCTAATTATAGAATACTATCATATGGCAAACAATCCCCTATTTCCGGGGTACATACCACAAAAAGAGGGGGACTCTACAAACCCGCTTTTTCCGGGGTATTCTCAAGGACAAAGGGCTTATAGACCTCCTCCCGGAGTTCCCCTCGGAAAATATGAATACAACGCTGACTACTGGTTAGAGCAGTTGGATCAGATGTCCTTCGACGCGGGAAATCTTCCGAAGTGGTTTTTAGATAGGTATGTCGACGATTTTAAAAGCAATCTGAAAGCAAATTACAATCCTGGCGATATTCCGGTTGAGCAGCTGGATGATTACGACCAAGACGTTATGCCGGGGGTATCCAGCATTAGCCTGACCCTCGATCCAACAGAATGGCAGGATCCCGGCAAGGTATTGGAAAAAACAGCTAAAAGCTGGATAAAGGCCGGTACCGGTCTGAGGTTTCAGAAAAAAGGCTGGGGGCTTGAAGCGTGGCCGATAGATTTAACTGACTATGACACCCGGGTTAAATCGGGCATGTGGCGAGTTGCGATGGGATTGCAAGAGGATGTTAGCCCCCTGGGGAGAGAGGGAGGAGTGTCAATTACTTCCGCAACTAAAGCAATGGCAGGTTCTCCGGACAGCAGTGGAACGCTTTTCAACTTTCCTGAAGCCGACTACGTCGATGGAGTGGTAAAAATTTATGAAACGATGGCTAAGAATGTTGTGGATGTCCAGAAAGTTATGCAGTCCGGTCAAAAAAGAGACGGCAAGTTCGACAGCTTTGTGTCATCTCTATCCAAAGGAATTGGAACAGAGCTTAATGGAAAATACAGTGTGCCCGACCTCGATGATTCCGGAGTCCAGAAAGTCGACAGCAAGGGAAATCCACTGACCAAATCCAAAAGCCGTTTAGAGCTCTTTTCGCAACTCTATTCCGACCCCAAACAAGCGGAAAACTTCCAAAATGCCGTAAAAATATTAGCCGAAAAAAACAAACTGGCCAACGATATGGATATAGGTATGGACGGAGCTATATCAGGAAGATTCGGGCTTAAGGGCGCCCTCAAAGCAAGAATTTCCGGAAACACGGACGAAGAAGCCCGTTGGGACTCCAAAGAAAGTCCTACAGGAACTCAAACGCGATTTGACGCAAAAATGGCGTCTTTAAAAACAAACATCTCTAATAGGTTGGCAGCAACCGGGGACGACTCGATTGACCAGATTATTGAGCGCGTAAAGAAAATTGATTTGGCATCCGCAACAGCACTTCAGAAACATACTGATATGTATAAAGAGTATTTACGTAAAGTACAAGACGCTCTTAATACGTACACGGGGGATGACCGGCAGCTATATAACAAAATAGCGAACATTACGGTGAACGGAAAAGAACTTACCGGCGGCGGTTTATTCGACCCAAGCATTCACCGCGGGCTACTAAGACAGATGGAAAGCGACATCATACTGCCCGGAAAGTTAACAAATATTGATAAAAGATTTCAAATAGGTACCTATCTTAGCGAGCTTGAACAGCTGTCAAAACAACCAAACCTAAAAGGAGAGACCTTAGAGCAACTTTTTCAAATGGATGGGCAAGTCTATAAAGGCTTTTTCGCAAACAAGGCGCGGATGGTGGCCTCCAGGCTGGAGATAGATAGGGGTTCTTACGCGATACAGGAATTTTACGACGCTGTAACAGAAGGAAAGTTTATGGAGAGGTACGTTTGGAACAAGCTGTCTAAGAAACTGGTCGGGTATACCCCGGGGGAAATTGCGACACAAACTCTTAACAAAGTCGGATATTTTGGACTGGTTATCGACGATAGCTACATTTCCGAGGGACTGAGAGACAGTAAACTCTTTAATGATGTTTTCCGTCATAAATTTACTGTAGAACTTGACAATAAAGACGGAATATTCCAGGGCGGAAGCAAAATAAAGGCGATATTTCTTGGCGACAAACGTCTGGCCGCAGTTGAAACTTTAGGAAACACGTTATCAAATGTCAGCCCTCTCGGTGATGCCGATTTGCTTGACTTGATAGGAGGAAAAAGAAAAATCACGGATGTTCTCTTAGACGAAAACGGAAAAACTGTTTTCGACGCCAGCGGCAAAATAGCACAAAAATATTATGGTAAAAAACTACCAGGTTTTTGGAGTAAGGATGATCATTTTCTTGAAACCGTACAAAAGCAAATTGACGATTTTCGCGAATGGCTGGCACAAAACGGAGCGGCTGTTGGTATCTCCTTGGCAGACTTTGAGGCAATGGACGCAACTGCTCAAAAACAAGTTCTTGCGCTTTTCCACGGTCTAAATAAAGAAAACCAATTCTACGGCTCTCTAAAGATAACTAAAGAGTTCTCCGGTGCAATTCAAAGACTGGGGCTGAGCCTAAACAAACTACAAAACAAAATTTTCGGTTTTGAGCTTTTTCAACGAATCATCCGCCCCGCTCTCCAAATAAAAACAATTGTTGCAGAAAAAATCTCGGATGTTGTGGCTACTCTTATAACCAAATTCGCGACCAAATTCCTCCACGTAGCATCCGGCGGCGCCACCGTTGTCTTAGATTATTTAATCGAAAAAGTTTTAAAACCTCTCGTACGCTTCATAACAAGAAAAGTTGTTGAATTCGGACAAAACTTTGTAGGGGCTCTGGCGCAGGGAGACATAAACAAAGCAATCGCACAAATAGATAAAGAGATCGGACAGGTCGTTAAGTTTTCAATGTATGTTATAGGTGTCCCGCTAATACTGATTTATATTCTCGTGTACGGTTTATTCGGAACTGTCCTCAGCTCCATATCTCCAATCGATCCGACCAGAGATAACAGCGGGTATGGAGGAACGGGAGCCGGACTTCCTCAAGGGGAAAACGCACTAATTAAGATTGAAAAGGACGTTGTGGTTACATTTAGCAGCGGGAGTCCCCCTGAAACAAACCCTGTAGAGAGTATAGAGAACAGCGAATTGGAAGTTACTGCACAATACATAATAAAAATAACTCCGAAGGTAGATATTGAGGGGGTCTCCGTCGTATTTTCCGACGTAGTAACTAAGATTACTACAAACGGAGAATCAACAGTGGCGACTCTTGCGGACAATCAAAATCTTGGGGCATTCACTGCGGGCGAAACCTACGAGATAACCCTCGACCCGGTTACAATAGGTGCCGGATTCGAAAATTCGTTAGTCAAAAACACGCTTTCCGTAGAAACTCCCAGCTTTCAGGGAACTGCCGCTGAAACGGTAACGTTCGTCAGGTATTTAAGGATAGGAACTCCCCCGGTCCCCATGGACTGTTTTGTGTTTCAAGGGTTCCCCGGGGCCGAAAGGGCTAACTTTGAAGCAGCCTTGTGGAACATCTCAGGAATTACAGGAACCTTTTTAGGCACTCTTTGCTCGGACACGAGGAAAATAACCCTCAGCAGAGTAAACGGGAGCGGCTCGTACTGCGGGTTTGCCTCAAACACCGGAATTATAACTTTTAACGACACCTGCGTCAGCTATTACACAAGGCTGAACGCCACAAGCTATCTACTGGCACACGAATTGGGGCACATCTACAATTTTTGGCGGTTAAACACAAGTACCGCTGTGACTGGTTTTCCCGGAGGGTTTGACTCAGTAAAAGGACTGGAAGGCGGAAGAACATTACCTACGTACGACGGAAACTGCAGCACAAACAACAGCGTTGGCGAGGATTTCGCCGAAACAATCGGGGATATGGTAGCAATAAACTCTTTCGGGTCTTGCTCTAAAACAGCGGTACTTTCTTACCCTCTTGGAGATTACAACGCCTTCTGGGAGAAATTCCCGTGGCACCGAAAGTTTGCTCAGGAAGTAATATTTGTACGATAATAAAAATATGTTAAACAGGATTAAAAAATACACTCCCTATATTATTTTGGCTGTCGCGCTAATCATACTTCTCGCAGTTACAAACACGGAAAAGCCTAAAGAAGGCACTCCCCCGGCAGGATTTACCACAACGACCGGAGAACAGAGCGTTGTTACAACATCTCCGTTGGATCAAACACCCGGCGACACAATATCAAGCGTAGAAGAAACTTACCAAAATCTCGAAAAAGTAGGCCAGGAAGGTGTTGGAAAAGGATTTACCATAAACAGATACACAGATAAAGACACCTACCTTTCCGTCGATGTCATAACTAACGAAGAAACCAAAGTGGTGGGGGTAATAAGACCGCCTGCAACTGACCAGGAAAAAAACGTAACCAGTTTAAAAGAATATTACAAGTTAGGGACGCCGGACGCCGTGATGTATCTTTCAAAATCAAGTGTGGGAACAGTACATGTGTATACCCAACAGGGGGTGGCTGTGGTATTCGAAGAATATTCCGGACAGGTCTATTACGTGGCGACTTTTGACTCGATGCCGCTCAACCAGTTTAAACAAGTCTTTTCTTCGGTGTTTCAGGATTCACCGGACAGATCTTTCTATTAATCTCTTAGAACTAGGTAAATATTGAGCGCGACTTTCAACCTTGCATAAGGTTATTATTCTATATTTTGCGGGGGTTCGCTTGGGGGGTCAATTGGCGCAGGAGCGGGAATTGCTATCTGAGTAAGCTCCGAAATGCCGTCGAAAATGCCGTCGAAAATTTCTGTAAAGCCAATCTTAAAGCCAAAAAGCCCGGAAATGATTGTATACAGTGCAAAAAAACCTGCAACAACTAACAATCCGAAAATGGCGTAGCTCCAGGTGCTCTTTGCAGAATCTAGTCCCCGGGGGTCTCCCGTTGCTGTCGAAGCTTTCCAGGCACCATAAGCCACAACCACAACAAACACTACTCCAATAAGAAAGACCAGCCAATTCATAATATTGATAAGAAGAGGTCTCGCCTGCCCTAATGTAGGCTCATCTATATCCCCCGCAAACAATACCGGTGAAAAAATTCTGAAAAGAAAAACATATAAAACCGGGACGGAAAATATTTTTGTAAATTTAGTGATTTTTAATATAAGTAGGTTTAGCATAGAAAATTAGCTACTAATAAAGTTGGTTAACATTCAAAAGGTTGACCAGCACAGTTTTTATACCCCATGCAGCCAAACTCACTACAAAACCTAGAATAGACCACGTTGCAGCCCTTTGAGCTCTCTGTACAGATTTAGGGTCGCCTCCGCTAGTGACATATATAACAAAGGAGTAAGTAAGTCCGATTAGAGATACGCCCGCCCCTATGATTATGGCGACGTTTGCAAACATAACCGCTAACCCGGTTAAATTCGTTCCTTTATTAGTCTCTACAGCTATAGGTACGCTGGAAACGGCGCTTCCCAGCCACTCGAAAGGTTTCATATGAATAAACTCCTAAATTATAACGGGGGCCCGGGCCTACCGGGCCCACTTAATAACAAACTAAAGCGGTGGCCCCGTGGTTAATACGTCGAGAGGTCTTCCGCACTCAACAATGTGAGTAGCAGTGTTCTTATTCCATAAACAATAAGCAAACCAACACCTCCGATAACCGCGTAAGTAAGCGTCTTCTGCGCAGAATCCACAGCGTTCTTGTCTCCTCCTGATGTAATGTACTTAATGAAACCCATAGCCAAAAAGACTATAACAACAGCTACGCCGACAATAATAAGGATGTTTGTTATAACTGTAACGAGTTCGTTAACGGTAGTAACAGGAATACCTTCAATTGGGGTAGTAGGAGCGGCAGTTTGCGCGTACACCTTTGATTCTAACAAAGATAATAAGTTCATATTAATTATTTAGTTTCTACACCTCCTTCAAAAAAACCAGCTACAATCCTGAGTTGGTAACACCCAGGATGTTGTTAATTATAACCCGCAGTATTAATACTGACAACAGCACGAAAAGAGTGCCTAAGATGGCTGCGGTAAGCTGATCTTTGCCCTCTTTTGCCCTTCCGGGGTCGCCTTCGCTTGCGATTAACAGGTATCCTGAGTAAATAATGCCTAAAATTCCAATGAAAATACCCGCGTAGAACAGGATTTTAAAAACAGGGGCGAGAAGTCCGGCAATATCGGTGATTATAGGGCCTTGGTATTCAGGTTCGTTGTATATCCATTCTCCGGAGGTGTAATCTCCCGGACTTGTAGGTGTTGGAGCCCAGCAACCTCCGCTAGGAAGACATTGATGAAGACCGTCATCGGGGCATGTTTGCCCTAAGATACACGCACACGGAGAAGAATAGTCGTAGACGCAGCTGTAGTTATATACCGGCGAACCGCCGCTCGCGGATACAATTGTCTTCTTACAAACTGTTGTTGTTTTACCACAACCCCCAGCAACCCCGCACTGATCTACGTGATTAGCATCACAAATGTCCGTGGCAACACCACACAGTTCATCTTTCTGACAATAGCAGGACAGACTTGGAGCCAAACAACGATATCCCACCGCACAAGTGCACTCGAGACCAGCTGCTGTTTTTTCTCCACCGCAGGTATTGTGTAATGTGTACCCCGAACATACTCCACCTTCAGCAGCAAATACAGGAGGGGCTGCCAGGGAAAGAGAAAATACAAACACTATGCTTAGCACTTTTAAAAAGTTATTTTTCGCAAAGAACATATCTACATTAAAATCTACCAGTTATTTTGGAAAAAATCTACAGATTGGCAAAGCTTTTAGGGGGCTTGGAGCCTTATTCTCTATCCAACGCGTTACTACATCCGAAACGTTACCTGATATAATAAACCCACATGTTCAAGCCCGACATACACCTGCCTACATCTATACCCGTTAAACAACCAAACTCTAAGATACGGGGTATCTTTTTGTTTACTCTTCTGGCAGTAATACTGGCCACTTACACCTTCGCAGACGACCCTTGCAAAAACATCTCAGACCTGGACGACAAAGCAAAATGCTACGAGGAACAAATAGAAAAAAAAGAAAATGAGTACCAATCTACAAGCAGTAAGCTTTCTCAAATCCGCGAAACAAAAAACCAGATAACACAAAAAATCTCCGGGCTTCTTGGTCAAATCAGCGTTACCCAGGGAGAGATTGACGACCTACAAAATGAGATTACAAAAATTAAAAAACAACTCGATGAAATAAACGCGATACTCGCCGATAGAAAAACTTCCCTCGCCGAAAAAATATCTCTCAGAAATAAAGTTGTACGCACATATTCTAAAAGACACCTGCTAAATGACATTGAAACCTTTTTGGTGACAAATGCTTCAACGGGACTAAACGGTTTTCAGTTCGCCACTCTATCACAAGCTTTTAATACTGCAGTAACCGACGAAACAATAAAAATAATTACGGGATTGAATTCGGAAATAGAAAGCTACGAAAAAGATAAAGCCGAAGGAGAAAAATTAAAGGGGGAGCTTGAAGATACACAAAAAGAGTTTTTGGCTGCGAAAGCCGAACTCGACGCGCGGAAGAATTCCGCACAGGGGGAGTTGAGTACAGTTAGTGGCAACGAAAAAGAAGTAGAGGGAGAGCTGGGGGAAATACAAGAGGATCTCGCAGAACTTACATCAAAACAACAAGCAGTTTTACAAGCAAAATCAGGAGATTTTAGTGCCTCTCTGAGCGAGGGGGTGGAAACGGACGATTCAAGAACCGATCCCGGATACAACCCGGGCTTCAGTCCTGCCTTCGGAGCTTTCAGCTACGGCGCTTACACCCACCGAAACGGAATGAGCCAATACGGTGCAAAAGGACGCGCGGAGGAAGGACAGAGTTTTGAAGAAATTCTTGAGTACTATTACGAAACAGGTACAGAGAAAAAAGACGGACTGGATGGAAAATCTATTTGTGTAGAAGGAGAGGAAAATATGAAAATGGGAGAGTATTTGAGAGGCTTGGGGGAAATGCCGCCTTCGTGGGACGAGGAAGCTCTCAAGGCTCAAGTTATTGCAGCGAGAACGTATGCTTACAACAAAACTAAAAACGGTGGTTGTATTTGTACCTCCACCAACTGCCAATATTTTAGCAGTGCCTTAATGAACAGGGATGACAGAAAAAGGTGGTACGACGCAATAAAGTCTGATGATACAAAAGACCGCATCCTCGAAGGAGGGGTATCTGCCCAGTACTCCTCTACCACAGGAGGATGGATAAATGGTGTGGGTTGGGACATCACAGACGGAGGTTCTTGGCCGGACGATGCTTATGAAAGAGAAGAATCCCCGTGGTTCTACAAAGCGTGGTTTACACAAACATACAAAAAGAGTTCTTCCACCTGCGACCGAAAACATCCGTGGCTCAACGGAGAGGAAATGGCGGACATCCTAAACGCATACGTACTGTTAAAAGCGAACAAAAACACCAGCAGGATTTTGCCGGAAACTATAAATAAATGTCCTATTGCAGGGATGAGCGGCGATCCTTACGACAAAGAGGAGTTGAGGAGTAAAGCAGAATCCGTCGATAGCAGCGCTGGGTATGAAAATGTTACTGGAGTAAAAAATGTTAAGTTCAACGACGGTAGAACCACCACTCTTACTTTCGTCACCGACAAGGGGGAAAAACAGGTGGACGGTCAGATATTTGCGGAAGCGTTTAACATAAGGGCCCCAGGATACATCGCCATTAAACACACCCCTGACAGCAAGGCACTGTTTAATATTCTGAAAAAGTAAGTGTTTCTTGCCCAAGTACATCCATCGTAATGCTATAATTGCACCATGCTCGGATCACTTCAGGAAAATCCTAAAGCCACTTCGTACGACGGAAGAGATGACGACGAGAGAATAAAATACGTAATAAGAAAATCCGTACTGCTAACATTCCCGTGGATAATTTCAGCAGCCTTCCTTTTCGTTGTCCCAATATTAATACCGCTTATTGTCAGTCAACTCCCCGAGGAAACTCCCGCACTGTTAGACAGCGGTTCTGTTTTAATAGTAACGGTCCTCTGGTATCTTTTTGTTTTCGGATTTTTTCTCCAAAATGTTTTGAACTGGTTTTTCAACATCCTCATTATTACGAATAAAAAAATTGTGGACGTGGATTTCGTAGGAATTCTTTACAAAAATATTTCCGAGACCACTTTGGACAACATTGAAGACGTAACTTCGAATGTTGCAGGAGCGCTCGGCGTTACATTTAATATCGGCGCCCTTTACATACAGACAGCAGCAGAAAAAAGAGAATTTGAGTTCGGGGGAGTAGACGATCCTTCAAAAATAAGGGATATTTTGTCCGATCTGGTTGCAAAGGTGAAACATCATGAACACAACGCCTAGCTTAGAAAATTTAATACCTGCCGCGGGAGTAATTACTGTAACGGACTTCGTAGTTCTATTCTTCGTAGCAATATATGTAATTTTTTCGTTCCTTCTAATGAGACAGATAAGGCTGATGAATAAAAGTTTTTCCACACCCCTCGGTGCGTTGTTTTCATTTTTCGGACGGTTACATTTTTTCGTAGCGTTGATACTTTTGCTGGCTGCCATTGTAAATTTATAAAAGATGAAAAAGAAACTTACTGCCAAAATTCAGGAAATAAATCCCCCACTGCCACAGTTTGCAACATCTTTTGCAAAATGCCTGGTAATTGAACCTGAGTCAAAAGAAATTCTTCTTAAAAAAGGCACTATATATTCTGTTTACGAAATTACCGGGACAGCCAATTTTGATACAGCGTTGACCGACCGTGTTTTACGCGACATTCTTCACAACAGTTACTACCAATCGGACAATATCTCACCGATACAGTCTTTGGAAAAAGCAATTGTTGAGGCTAAAGAAAAAATATTACAACTTTCGAACGACGCGTTAAGCGCGGAACCGGCGGGAGTACAACTTAACGTTACGGCCGGGGTGTTATGGGGAAACGTTTTTTACGCAGTAGGAGTGGGGGACGCCGATAGTTACCTTATGCGGGACGGCGCAGTAAAGCCTATCGAAGCGGTAAGTGAAGGCACCTTTGCAGCAGCGTCCGGAATTGTAAAAGACGAGGATGTGGTAATTCTTTGCTCAAGACAATTCTCAAAAAATTATCCTCCCCAAAGACTTTTGTCGACAAGAATTGCCGAGCAGACTTTGAAAGAGAACGAAGCATGTGTACTTTTGAAATTTATTATCGACACTTCATTTACCGAAGAAGAGGTTATTGATTTCGGTCTTGAAAAACAAGCAAGCAGAAATAGAAAAAGAGAACAGGTTGAAAAAATAATATTAGGTGCAAGAAAAAGTGTAGAGAAAGCAGCGCCTCTTGCGAAAAAAATCTCGGGGCTGTTCGCGAAAAAGAAGCAAACAACTTCCAGGATAGACACGTCGGGAGTTAACAAAAGGGAAGCTGTAAAAATAACTAAAAAGGTTGTGTTTCTACTGCCTGTGCTGGGAATTATTTTAGTGGGAGCTCTTATCTGGCAGCTTGCCGGAAAAAAGACGCCGTCCGAAGCACCCGTTCCGCAGGTTCAAAATGAAACGCCCCCGGAAACTCCACAGCCTCAGGAAGCGGCAATAAACGTAGCGGAAATTACCAAAGACGACGGACTGTATAAAGTGTTACGCACAACACCGGAAATATTTTATGACATTAAAATCACCGACCAGAAGGCAGACCCTAAAGAAATAGTTACTATCGGAGATAGTTTAATTGTGTCTGATCCGGCGTCAGGAAAGATTTACAGGTCCGGTACCGGGACCGCAAAGTTTGACGCTGAAACGGCAACATATCCTGGAATTAAGTCTTTGATAAACGCCAACGGCCGGGTAGGTTTCCTGCAAAACAGTAAGTTTTATTCTTACTCCCCCACAGCCCCGGCAGACATAGCATCTTTTGATATGCCCGGTGTCGAAATTATAAATACATATTCTGACTATCTTTACGGAATAACGGCAGACAAGCTCAACAGGTACGAAAAAAGCGGGGCGCAATATTCCGAAACACTTTGGGGACAAAGCGCGGAGTTTCAAAACGCAAGATCACTTACAGTTGCTTACAGCATTTATTTATTAACGTCCAACGGAGAGTTAACAAAACACACCAGCGGAAATAAAAATGCTTTCGAAGTAAAAGGACTTAATAATAGTCTTTCCGGAGCAACAAAAGTCATTACCGATATCGATTTCGATAATATTTATATTCTCGACCCTCCTAATCAAAGAGTTATTGTGTTGGACACCGAGGGCAATCTTGTTAAACAATATACGCACGAGCCCCAGGCTTCGTGGGATTCTCTTAGAGACATGACAGTAACCTCCGACGAGAGTACTATTTATCTTCTCAACGGGAGCAAGGTTATGACCCTTATTTTGGAAGCTCAGAACTGAGTAACCATTTTTAACGACCTGTAGTATTTGTTGCAACTGCCTGCTTACTGTCCCGAATTAAGCATTGACCTTATTGGGGAGAGTCAGTAGAATACCAGTTGCTTAAGTAGGATGACAACCAAAGAAAAGTATATTATGGACAACCTACGGAAGACCCTCTGCCACAAATGCGGTACGAGTTTAGAGAGAGCCGAGATCGTGCCCATTTCAAGCGAAGCTAGCGCAGCGTGGGTCGCGCACGCCGTCTGCCCGAAATGTAAAGCAGAAAGCATGGTAACCATTACACCAACAGGCAACGGAATAGTGCCGGTACAATCCGACCTTAAAGGTACGGAATTTAAAAAATTTGTCGGAATCAAGTCCGTAAGCTATGATGAGGTCTTGGACCTTCATCTCGCCTTGAAAAAAGAACGTATATGGAACTTATTGCAGAAAAAAGAGAAAAACTTGGGAAAGCCTCGAAAAGCCTAAAGAAAACCGGCTTAGTACCGGCAGTTATATTCGGTAAAGGGCTGGAATCCCAGTCTATTACAGTGTCCCAGGCAGCTGTTGAAAAGGCTTACAACGAAGGCGGAGAAACCACCGTTATAGACATAAAGATAGGCAATGACACTGAAAAAGTACTCTTTAAAGAACTACAGGAAGATCCTCTTACCGGAAAAATAATACACGCCGGATTTTATAAACCCAACCTCAAGGAAAAGACCGAAGCGCAGGTTCCTGTCGAAGTAATAGGTGAAGAAGACAACGAATTCTTAAAGAAGGGCGAGGCCATTGTCCTGATACTGGCAAATGAAATAGCCGTGGAAGCCTTACCTATGGACCTACCCCACGCATTTACTATTGACGTCTCAAACATGCAGATCGGGGATACCATCACCGCTGCGCAGCTTAGCTACGACACCTCTAAGGTCAGCCTGGTCGATCTGGAAGCCGAAGATATGGTAATCAAACTCGACAAGATTGAAGAACAGGTTGAGGAAGAAGTTGCCGTAAGCGAAGAAGAAGCTCTTGAGAAGATAGAAGCCACTGAAGAAACAGCCGCAGAGGAAGGTGAAGAAGGCGAAGAAAAGAAAGAAAAGAAGGAAGAAAAGTAACTTTTCCGGCTAGCTTCCGTTAACTAAACTCCCGGCCACGGTGCTTTCGCCAACAAAGGCTCGTTTACCAAGCCTTTTTCCAAAAACTCTCCCCAAATCGTTTCCGTCACAAAAGGCATAAACGGGTGCAAAACCTTCAGACAGTTTATTAAAAGGAAGGAAAGGTTCTTTAGCCCCATTCTCTTGGCTTCAGAGTCCTCACGTGATTTAACATCCTCGATATAAGTAGAAGCCAGATTGTCCCACATGTAATGATAGATTGCGTCGCCTGCATCCGAAAACCTGTATTTGCCCAAAGATTTGTCGACCGAATTTACCAGCTCTTTAAAATCTTCGTACATTTCCAGATCGGTAGACCCCTTTACCAAATCACCGTGCTTAAAGCTTTTCAGGTCTTCTGCAGTCAGGTTTTCCTGTTCCGTTAGCATAAACAGGAACCTAACCATGTTCCATATCTTGTTAGAAAAATTTCTGTAAGCCAAAACCTTGTCTTTTGGAAAAGCGAAATCTTTACCGTTAGCGGTACCGCTTATTAAACCCATTCTTAAAGCATCGGTACCGAACTCGTTCTGGTACTCTTCGGGATTTATAACGTTGCCCAAACTTTTACTCATTTTTTTACCGTCCAGGGCCATTACCCTTCCGTGCAAATACACCTCTTTAAAGGGCGGTTTACCTGTAAGATATATACCGAACATTATCATCCTGGACACCCATCTTGTTATTATCTCCCAGCCTGTTTCCAGGACATCCGTGGGGTAAAAATGTTTAAAGTCGTTTGAGTCAGGATAACCTAAAGTAATTAAAGGCCACTGCCCACTGGAAAACCACGTGTCGAATGTGTCCGTTTCCGGTAAAAATCTTTCTCCCGGTGAATCTTTTTGAATAACATATTTAGCGTTGTTAGGCGCAAACAAGGATTGGAGCCCGGAAGATATTTCGCCTATTTTGTGTTCCGGTAGAAGCTCCGCTACTTTCCCGGAGATAGCCTTGCCTTCTTTAATAAAGGTCACGAACAGGTCCGGATTTTCATCAATGCTGTACCAGGCAGGAACTCTTATTCCCCAAACTATCTGGCGGGAAATCGCCCAGTCTCTCATATTCTCCATCCACCTCGTGTAAGTTATTTCCTGCCATTTGGGATAGATTTTTACAGCACCTTTTTTTACGGCGTCCAAACCGGCCTTTTTCAAACTTTCTACTTTTATAAACCAGTTGGGCATTACCAGCTGTTCAATGTAATCTTCGGTTCTGTAATCAACCGGAACGGGGTGTACGTAGGAAGTATCTATCTTTTCCATCGCTCCCATCTCCTGAAGTTCTTCAACGATTTTTGTGCGCGCGGCCATTACTTTCATGCCGGCGTACTTACCTGCGATAGGCGTCATCTTTCCGTCGATTCCAATCACCTGTTTAACTTCCAGCTTATGTCTTAGACCTATTTCGTAGTCGTTCTTGTCGTGCGCCGGTGTAACTTTTAAAACGCCGGTTCCGAAAGAGGGGTCTACATAGGAGTCGCCGATAACCGGTAAACTATTCTTGCCTGTAACATCTTCGAAAACAATTTCTTTCCCAATATAATCTTTGTAACGGGAATCTTCGGGGTTAACCGCTAAAGCAGTATCTCCCAATTTTGTTTCCGGTCTTACCGTTGCCACAGTTAAAGGACCGTATTTAATGTAATAAAGGGGGTCGGTTCTTTCTTTCATCACGATTTCGGCGTCTGAAAAAGTAGTGCCGTATTTGAAAGAGTAATTAACAACGTAGTCGGAACGGTAGATGAGGCCGTCCTTTACCATTTTTTCGAATGTACTTACGACGGTGTTTATTGATTTTTCTTCAAGGGTGAACGTGTAGCGGGACCAGTCAACGCTCGCGCCCATATTTTTAATCTGTTCTTCTATGAGGCTTTTGTTGTTTAAAACAAATCCCATCATCATTTTGTAAAAGGTGTCACGGTCATAATCAAAACGGGACTTTCCTTCTTTTTTGAGCTCCCGTTCATAAGTAGTCTGTGATTCAAAACCTGCGTGGTCTGTACCGGGAACCCACAAAGCCTCGTAACCGCGCATCCTTTTCCAGCGGATTAACAAATCTTCTATGGCTATCATCAGCGCATTCCCGACGTGCATCTTTCCTGAGGCATTCGGCGGAGGAAGTATTATAGTGTAGGGTTTTTTACCTGAAGTTGAGTCTGCTTTGAAGGCACCGGCGTCCTCCCATTTCTTAAGAACTTCGGACTCTTTTATTTTATGTTCGTACCTTTTATCCATGGTTTATTGCCTGAGATTATCACAAAAAACGTAGTAGCTCAATCAAAAAATGGTATATAATATGGCAATGCGTTACAGCCAGACGATCGGCAAAACATTAAAAGAAGCCCCAAAAGATGAAACAAGTAAAAATGCCCAGCTTTTAACCAGGGCCGGTTACATCAATAAAGAAATGGCCGGAGTTTATGCTTTTCTTCCTTTAGGATTAAAAACTCTGAATAAAATCGTGGATATCATCAGGGAAGAAATTGTGGCTGTAGGTGGCCAGGAGCTCCAGATGACCGCTTTGCAAAACCCCGACTCTTGGAAAAAATCCGGAAGATGGGGCGACGATGTTGTAGACATTTGGTTCAAAACAAAGCTTAAGAACGACACTGAAATAGGGCTGGGAACCACACACGAAGAACCTTTAGCCGCGCTGATGTCCAGACAGATTAATTCGTACAAAGATTTGCCATCCTACCCTTTTCAAATTCAGACCAAATTCAGAAACGAAGTAAGAGCAAAAAACGGCTTGTTAAGAACGCGCGAATTCTTGATGAAAGACCTTTACTCCTTTAATTCAAACGAAGAAGATCTCGATGCCTTTTACGGGAAAGTTACCGAAGCGTACTTCAAGATATTTTCCCGCGCGGGAATCGGCGAACAAACTTACCTCACTTTTGCCAGCGGAGGCACTTTTAGCAAGTACAGCCACGAATTTCAAACCGTTTGTGACTCCGGGGAAGACACCATCTACATCGACCGCAAGAAAAAGATAGGGATTAACAAAGAAGTTCTAACCGACGAAGTATTAAACGACCTTGTTGTAAAAAAAGAAGATCTCGAAGAAGTAAGGGCGATTGAAGTCGGTAATATTTTCAAACAAAAAACCAGATTTTCCGAACCTCTCGGACTTTTCTTTACGGACGAAGAGGGAAAGAGAAAACCTGTGATTATGGGTGCCTACGGCATAGGCCCTGCGAGGCTTATGGCCACCGTAGTAGAGCTGTTCGGGGACGACAAAGGACTTGTGTGGCCGGAAAGCATTGCCCCCGCCAAACTCCACTTAGTGGGCTTAAATCTCGAAGATGAAGGAACAGCCGAAATTGCCGAAACCGTATATAAAACATTGCTTCAAAGTAATATCGAGGTTCTCTTTGATGACCGCGAAGATGCCACCGCAGGTACCAAGTTCTCCGACGCCGATCTTATCGGCATCCCGTACAGAGCTGTGGTATCCAAAAAGAACGGTACAAAGATAGAGCTCAAAAAGAGGAGTGAAGAAAAAGCTGATTTGTTAACCTTGGAAGAACTCCTGCAGAAACTGTCTTAAATTAACCCCATTATATTCAACGACGGTTCCGCCCTTATATCACTTAGATCTTTGGTGACGTTATTGAAGTAAGCGGCCGACGCAATGTAGACAGCGTTATCGGTACACAACCTTGGTTCCGGTATAAACAACTTTACTCCTGCTTTTTCCGTTTCACTTTTAAGACTCTCCCGGAGACGGTTATTCGCAGAAACACCTCCCCCTACCAAAAGACTTTTGACACCGAAGTTATTGACCGCCTTCATAGTTTTAGCAGTGAGAACCTCTACTACCGCCTCCTCAAACTCACGCGCCGTGGAGGAAACGTCTCTTTCACCTGAATCCAGATATCTTTTCACAGCCGTTTTTAAACCTGAAAACGAAAAGTCGTAATTATCCTGATCCAGCATAGGGCGGGGAAACAATTTTGCAGCCCCCTGCTCTTTACACTCTAAAGCTTTTTTCGAAAGTACGGCGCCTCCCAAATAACGAGAGATGCCCATCATTCTTGCAACTTTGTCGAAAGATTCACCTGCGGCGTCATCCACAGTTCCTCCAAGGTAAGTAAGATCTCCGTGCCCTTTCATAAGAACAAGGTCGGTGTGTCCGCCGCTCACTAATAAGCATACTGCCGGAAAAGTTATTTCCGTATGACCCCCGATAAAATTTGCGTAAATATGTCCGACAAGATGGTTGACCGGAATAAGAGGTTTTTTCCAGGACATCGCTAGAGTCTTAGCTGCAGTGACTCCTACTACCAATGAGCCTATCAGTCCGGGCCCTACCGTTACTGCTAAAGCATCGATCGAAGCTATAGCTTCTTCCTTACCTGAATAGCCCATTTTTTCGCGATAATCTTCAATTGTCCTTTCCAATACAGGAAATATAAACTCCAATTGTTTTCTTGAAGCGACTTCAGGCACAACACCGCCTGTTTTTTCGTGAAAGTCTTTGGAGGAGGCTACTACTGACACCAGTTCTGTTACACCGTCTTCAACAACAGCGCACGCCGTCTCATCACAGGAACTTTCTATAGCCAATATTTTCATAGGGAAAGAATACCTTAAAAAGGCCCGGATATAAACTCCCGCCGCGCTTTATCTTGGGGTAACTATCTTTGCTTTCGCCTCTTTAAGAGCAGTTTCGCTCGCAACTTTTATATCCTCTTTCGAGTTTAATACCGCGTTCACCGCGTCTTTCAGTGCGTTGGTATAGGTATCGTTGCCCGCGCGGGAAGCGAATTGTGAAGATTTAGCGTAAATGGCCGTCTCTAATATAGGTTTAAGATAATTGCCGTAAGGACCTGAAGAAACCTGGTCCTTTAAAGAAACCAGACTGAACGGGGCACCGTAGGTTCTGTAGTTTGCGGCAGCGTTGAAAAGGGCCAGCTGAGAATCTTCCTGAGCCAAAAAGTTTATAAATTCCCACGCCGCGTCTTTATTGGGACTGGCGGACGGGACTGCGTACATCCAAAAACTTGCCCATGAAACCGGTTTGTCCAGGGTTGCCTGAGGAACGGGAGCAACACCTACCTGCAGGTCTGGTCGGGCTTTCAAAATATCCAGCAGATTCCAGCTTGGAACAAAGATCATGGAGACCCTCTCCTGTCCGAAAGCCGCAGAGGCTTCAGGAAAGGTGGTGTCCCATCCTTTATCTGATTTGCTGAAGAGTATATAAAAAGCGAGGGCGTCTCTCGCGGGTTTGCTGTCTATGCCGTCGGGAACCTCAACTCCTGCCTGGGCAAAGAACGTTCCCAGAATATCGGAAAAGAAATCGATGTTATCAGCCGTGCCCATGGCGGCTCCGGCTCTGGTAACAACACCTTTGTCGTCTCTCTTTGTTAAATTAAACGCCAGCCTTCTGAACTCTTCCCAGGAAGTGGGAGGGGCCAGCTGTCCTTCTTCTTCAAAATGCTTTTTATTGTAAACGAGAGCGATTCCGTCGTAGTACATCGGAACTGCGTACACATTACCTTCGAAAACAGCGCTGTCTTTTGCGACAGGATAGTATCTTTCGGTAAACTGGGCTTCGCTTATAACCTTAGATGGCGCCGGTGCAAGAGAACCCCTTAACGAAGGCACCCACGTGTTATGGACCAAAAACACATCGGCAACGTCAGGCTGTCCTATCCTTCCGACTAATGTTTCTTTGTACTGGGAAGCTTTCATGATACTTCTATCGTCATACCTGATATCTACATTCGGGTGTGTTTCTTTATACTTCGCTATCAATTGCTGCATTACGTCAGGATTTTCCCAAAGCCCCCAAACATTGAGTGTGACGGGTCCTCCGGGCAAAATGCCTCCGCTACCGCCAAAGAACTTACCTACGACGGGTAAATCTTGAAGAGTACAGGCTGTAAGCAAAAAGGGGACCGCGATTATTAGGACAGTTAATAAGAGCTTATTGCGCATTAAAAGAATTATATATAAATATCAATTTCTTTGTCCATAGGCATACTTCCAAGAGAGGCCCAGGACAATGAAAAACAGAAGGGAAGTTTGGTGCATCGTCCAGAAATAATGATCGAAACTCATAAGCAAAAGAAGCACGGACATAGTAAGAAACAGGGGTGCCGCGTCTTTTCTAAATACACCTGCGTACGCCTCGAAGAAAATCAGCAAAAATAATACAAAAGCGAAAACACCTGATTCAGCGAGTATTAACGCAAACACGTTGTGCACCGGTTGGGTGAATCTAATGTCGTCCGTAACCTGGTAGTCATCCACGTACGAAGTAAAATTATTTGCCCCCACGCCCAGCAGCGGAAACTCCCCCGCTACCCTATAACTCGCCCCCAACAAACTATCCCTTCTATAAAAAGAGGCGCTGTCGGAAGAAAAAGGAAAGAACGGAATCAACAATATGAGAGACGTCATGAAAAGATACAGATACATAATGTGTTTCTTGTCGGGAAGAACTTTGAATAAAATCAGGGTTAAAAATAAAGCGCCCCATGTAAATAAACTAAATGTCAGGATCAGTGCTAACAACCCAAGACAGAACGAAGTTAAGCCCAGCCTGCTTCTCGGAATCCAAAAAATAGTCAATACCAGCATGACCGCGAGATACCCCGCCAGAACATTAGGATGCCGGAACAACCCCATCGGCGGGAGAATTGTAGCACCGAAGAAAAATTCCCTTGTAATTACCGGCGTACTTGCTGAGTAGGGCTGTTCTCCTAAAAAAAGGTAGTTATCAAAAACAGATCCTTTCAACAAAAACTGGGATATGGCCAGGACGCTTATAAATAAAAACTGTGCTGTCAGAATCTTTTGCAGCACACCGGCGTCCTTTTTAAAATCTATCCAAAGATACGCGTACACGCCGGCCATCGAGTAAAGAAAAATTCTGAACATAAACCACATGGACGGGAGAGTTCTTGAAGCGACCAAGGAAGATAAAAATAAAATCCCCAAAAAGATGCCCAATTTTTTAACCGGCCCCTGCAATCCTATTTTCTTTTTTTCAAAAATAACTGCAAGTAAAAGAGCGAGCGCCAAAATATCCTGAAGGTATAAAGTGGGGACGAGGTAGTCTACGAGATTTCCGTAAACATAAGATCCGGAAAATTCAAAATGCTTACCGAGATTCACAGGTAAAACTGCGGCGAGGGCAAAGAATAATATTTTTGAGACTTGTATCTTCTTCATTTACCTCAGCTTCTTTGAGGCAGCGTAAGAAGCAGTTGTGAGCAAGTCATTCAACTTCGGCAGTTCAATAACATTCAAAGCTTTTGCAATTAGATAATCCGCTAAATGAGGGTTTTTTGCAAGTATGGGGCCGTGAAAGTAAGTGCCTATACAATTTCCTACAACAATTCCTTCGGTGCCGTCTTCGGAGTTGTTGCCGTGCCCATAAGTTACATGTGCAAAAGGCGCCGCCCCTTCATCAAGGTAGGTCCTTCCTCCGTGATTTTCAAAACCGATTATTTCATCTCCTAAGAAACCTACGTTTTTAAAAACCGGGTCTGAGGAAAGCTCACTGTTAATTTTTGCTCTTACATTTCCGATGCAACGTGGTTTATTTTTTCCAAAGTGAATTGTATGGGCTTTGAACAACCCCAAACCTTTTAACTCGGCCCCATCCGCCGCCCTATAATAATCTCCCATCAACTGATACGAACCGCACACGAAAAGACCTGTCTTTCCGGAGAGCAGGTAGTCTCTCACGAAGGGCTTTTTTTCTTCCAAAAAATCCCCGTAAATGGATTTTTGAGATGAATCAGGACCTCCTCCCATAAATAGTAAATTTACCTCTGACAGCCGATTGTACGAAGACAGTTTTCCTTTATTGATTAAAAGCACTTCGCACTCAATATCCCTCCGGGCACAGCGTGCGGTCAACACCTCGACGTTTCCGTTGTCACCGTAAAGGTTAAGGTCGTCCTTATACAAATAACCTATTGTCAGTCTGCTCATAAAATTTTCCTTCCCGTGAGCATTTTTCTAAAGTAGAGCATCGCAGAATAGTTCGGAAAAACTATTATATTTTTTAACGTATTTTTATTTTTTATGCGGCCGACAATTTCCGGTACCGAAGTAAGTACGTTTTCTTTTGGAATAACCACACCTGCATAGTCGATCCTGACAGCCATATCAAAACCCCGCACACCCGATACATAAATTTCCTTATCTGAACATCCCGAAAAGATAACGGAGGAATCCACATCATAAATCCAGGAAACATCGCGGCCGTCAGGAATGTTGTCGTTCAATATAAAGAGGACTGCGTCAAACTCACTTTTCTTTTTTTCAAGATCTTTAAGGTTAGCCGTGAGACTAGCCGGATTTTTAGCCAAAAAGATGTGAAAGTTTAAATCTCCTACGCGTACAGACTCACCCCTGCCATAAGCCGGCTCGAAATCCGATAAAAGTGAAACGGACTCATTAATAGTTATTCCTAAAAAGGACAACGTTGTTAATACTGCTTTAATGTTTTTGGGGTGAAATTTTTCGTTCAATTCTGCAGGCAAGGTTTCTTCAGGAATGCTCTCAGCATCTAATACTTCTGTTCCGGAAGGAAATAACATCTTGTTGAAATAATCGAAGGACTTGTCCAACACTACAAAATTAACATTACTTTCATTAATAGAGTTCTCCCACCTTTCAAGAATAAGATCGGTCTCTCCGTAGCGGTCCAGCTGATCGCGCGAAAGATTTAAAAGTACAACCCCTTTAGCAGGCAACTGCTTTAGGACCGAGGGAAGAGCGAACTCATCAACCTCCAGGACGGCATAATCCGCAGGGCGCCTGCTAAATAAATGCTTTGCTGAAAGTAACGCCGAGACCAGTCCGTTAGTTAAGTTTGCTCCCGAAGCATTGGTGACAACGGAGTAACCCTTCTGCGTTAAAACACGGCAAAGCATTTTTGTTGTAGTTGTTTTCCCGTTTGTACCGGACACCAAAATAGTTCCTAGAGACGGCCGGATACCGGGATCCGCAAGTATGCCGGGGTATATTTTTAAAGCAGCGTGCCCGGGCCAGGTTCCCCCCGCACCCAAACCAAAGAGATGTATAAGAAACTCAAGAGATCTTGTAATTAGTAAAGTTATAAAGAGCATTTATTATCCCCATTATATTTCATTAAGTTTTATATATACATATTCAGTCTTAGTTTCATTAGTACTGTTGATTTGTGGACAGCCTCTGTATCTGCTTTCATTGCGGCGTTTAAACGGAGGTCTTATTGTGTATAGCTAATTATATTGTTTTATCGGCCTAAAGAAGTGTTTAAAAAAAGTATCGGGCGCCTTCTACACCTTTCTGTTTGTTGAAAAGTGGGTGATCTTTGGGGATACCCTTGTGCATAATTAGGCTGAGTTATCCACAAGACCTGTAGCATTTTACTATTTTATACACATCATTCTGAGATTGTCAGTCTCACGTTTACGACGTCCTGTTTTATTTTTCCGGCCTTAGAAACTTCTCCTTCTATGGTTCTTACACCGTGCATTATAGTGGTGTGGTCGCGGCCTCCCAGAAAGTCCCCTATCGTCATGTAAGGTGTGTCGGTCATTTCTTTCATAAGGAACATGGCAACCTGGCGCGGTATCACCAGATCTTTTGTGCGTCTCTTTCCTTTTATATCCGGAACTTTTACCGCGTAGTAGGAGCACACAGCTTTTAGAATATCGTTTACACTTACATTCCGTTTCTGGGTGTTTCTGATGTTTTGCCCTAACGATGCTGCTGCGGATTCCACGGTCGGTTCTATGCCCCTGGCCATAGCACCTGTTATTACCTGCATGTAAGCACCCTCCAGTTCTCTTATGTTCGTAGTAACAGTTTCAGCGATAAAATTAAGAACCTCGTTTGAAATATTGTGTCCGGAGATATCCCTTTTTGTTCTTAAAATGGCGGACCTTACTTCCATATCCGGTGCCTGGATGTCGGCGATTATTCCGCTGCTAAACCTGGATGTGATTCTTTCTTCAAAGCTGTTGAAATCCTTTGGAGGTCTGTCCGAAGTGATTACTATTTGCTTTTGTGCCATGTAAAGAGAGTTAAATGTGTGAAAAAATTCTTCCTGCGTAGCTTCTTTTCCGATGACAAACTGGATGTCATCTATCAGAAGTACGTCGGCTTTACGGAATTTATTTCTGAAGTCATTAGTCGTATATTTGCCGAAGCCTCCTTTTCCGTTTTTTATCGCTTCTATTAGCTCGTTTGTGAAAGCTTCACCGGTGGTATATACAACACCGGTTCCCGGCTTATTTTTTATAATTTCGTTTCCTATTGCCTGTATCAGGTGTGTTTTTCCCAAGCCTACGCCGGAGTAAATAAAAACGGGATTATACAGTTCCCCCGGCCTTTGGGCTACAGCGGTCGCTATAGCGTAGGCAAGGTTGTTATTCTTTCCCATAATGTAACTTTCAAATGTAAATTTGGGGGACAAGTTGGACTTTTTTTGCTTTTCCCTTACCGCGTCCTCGGGAGATTTTGTTTGGATGAACAACGGCCCAAGATTTGCCGCCGGACTTACGGAGAGCTTTTCTTCGGTGATAGTTCTTTTCACTTCTGCCTTGAACAATACTTTTCTGCCGGCGAGTTTCTGCGCTGCTTCCTCTATTACTCCGTTGTATCTTTTTTCTACGTTGTTTTTTACGAAGTCATCTTCGCACAACACCTTTAAGTTACCGTCGTGGTCTATCTCCGCGGTTGTACGCGACACCAAAGATTTAAATACCATCGGGGATAGTTTAAGTTCCACTTCTCCGAGGATGGCTTTCCAAAACTCTATTGGTTTTTGTTCAAAGTTCTCCATCATGTTATATACAACTTGCTTGTTTGGGCGGGATTCGCCTAATATAACAAAAGTTATCCACAATGATAAAGCAACTTGGGTTGCTTGTTGGAAGATTTTTGTTCGGTGTCTTGCCGACTTCTTAGATTCTATCCAATCTCTGTTGTTTTTTACCTGGTTTTGGTCCCTTCCCGCCTATTTCCCACTTCCGCTCCTCTGTGATATAATAACCAGTTACGCCAAATAATATGAAAGAAGAAAAGAAAAGAAAATTACAAATGAATATTCTTGGTAAGCACGAGAAAATCTGGACGCAGCTCTTTCTTTACACCAAGATACGCACATTCAATCTGTCCCTTCATGGTGTGGAGCACTACTCCTGTGACCACAGCGAGTTGGTAGTGTCGGGGGAATCGGGCAACCTCTGGAAGTTTATAAAATCCCTTAAAAAACCGATGTTTTTTGTGAAACTGGATAAGATTGTTTTTACGTTTGTTGAGTAACTATTGCTCTTCGGGAGTGGTTGAAATACCGCTTGATTCTCTGAATTGCTTTATCCCCTCAAGTACTCTTTCTCTGGACGGCACGCTTATCATCTTGTCCAATCCTTCAAAATCAGGAAAGAACCCGTATATGTTCCCACGATACTCCGCCTGGGGAATGTCACTGCGCCATATTATTATTTGATCCATTCCAGCTCTCTGTGCAGCCTTTGACCCCGATAAAGAATCTTCAAATACGAGCACGTTCTTAGGTGAAACATGGAGTTTTCTTGCTGCCTTCAAAAATATTTTAGGAGACGGCTTCTTTTTTGAAACCTCGCTTCCGGTAAGGATAAGGTCAAACATATAAGCTACCCCCGTTTTTTGTGCCACCGCCTCTGCAACCTCTTTTCCTGAATTTGTTACCAGCGCCAGTTTCAGTCCCTTCTCCTCTTTCAGGAAAAAAGCTATGTCCTGAAAACCCTCGATAAGGGTAATATCTTCCGAGCTTTTTATGTGTTCTATCAGCTTAGCCTCGGTTTCCTTAGCGAGTATGTGAAAGTTTTTCTTAGCGGGCATTTTAAATCCGTTGTAGGCCTGAAGGACTCTCCATATTTTTACCAGCTCCGTTCCCGGCGTGTATGTACTTCTGATGTCTATGCTCCCGAGACCGTTGTCTTTGGCAACCTTCTCTATCGCTTCTACCCAGAGCAGGTCAGAGTCCCATATGGTGCCGTCAAGGTCGAAAAATGCCGCACCCTTCCCTTTCAAAATATCCTTGTGTCTTATGCTCGCGGGGCCGGCGTCCTTTTTAAAATAATATTTTATGAAAAAGTAAACTGCCAGAATGGGGCCGCCGACAATATTGATGGGAAGCATAAAAATGCTGAAAGATCTTTTAGTTAGAACGTAGCCGGCGTAAACCACACCCGCCGCTAAGTAAAGGACCAGTAATATTTGCAGGAGGTTCATGAATGAATTCTAGCCTATGCTTGCCGTGGTGACAATCGCCGGGGTGGGAAGTTCAATCCTTTTTCGGAAATTCATGGAAGAAGCGGGTTAATATGATGGCGGCAGCAACATCGTCGGAGTAGGCTTTTCTCCTTCCGGAGCTTTTTTGAATAGCCATATTTTCAAGGGCTTCCTGGGTCGAACCCGCTTCGTTCGTAAATATCACAGGCTTCTTGGAGAATATTTTTAACAGTTTTGCGAATTTCCTATTTTTTAAGGACTGTGCTGTTTCCTTGCCTTCTACAGTTAAAGGAAGACCCATTACGAACGCCTCGACTTTATTTTCTAAAGCTACCCGTATAAGTTCGCTAATTGCAGTGTTCTGACTTTTTCCGCTTACGATTTTAAGAGGGGCAACAAATCCGTTTTTTCCCAGTGCTACGCCAATATTACTCGTACCGTAATCCAGACCGAGGTAGCTTTTATCTGCTGCTACGGCTTTCTTTTTACTCATTTTCTACTTCCAGGTTAATCCTGTTCAGGTCCTTGGGAACCTTGGTAAATAGGGGCACAACAGGCTTAATTTCTATGGAGTAGGTGCTCAGGCTTCCAATACTCCCGAGAATTTTTTCAGCTTCGGCCGCTGACTTTCCGGCCAGGGCTTTTTTAAGTTCTTCCTTGTCGACCGCAGTTACAGTAAATGTCTTTAACGTTATTTGCATATCGGCTTCAGTGGCGTTGAGTACGCTGGCGCTGGAGTTGCCTAAAGGGATTGCGCTTACCTCACGTTGTTTTTCCGAAAGAACGTGTCCCTGGGGCACCAGGTTTTGTACTATTTTATCCAGCAGAGAGTTAAGCTCTGATTCCAGATAGGTAAGTCCTGAGGCGCTCGCGTATCCTGTAAGGATAAGTTTTTCTGCCTCGTCTCCCGGCTTTGCGCTATAAACCTCTTTTGTTATTGTGGGTGTTACAGAGCCCTCGATAAGGCGCTGTGTTTTTCCAAGTTTAAATTTCAGATCCGCGGCTGCTTTTTCCTTTGCGGCATCCATAACTTTTTTCTGAAGAGCCGTTTTATCTGCTTCCGCCACAACCTTTACTGTTTTGCTCTCTCCTCCATCCAGATCATCTTTCGTTTTTGCTACAACCTCACTTGATTTGTGGTCGTCTACTTCAAGATTTTCGTTTGCGTCGATGTTGTAATCACTTCCTATGTCCGCAGCCGTAATTTTTACGGTGGCCTCACCAAGTTTTATTATTGTAGGATCAACCGGATCATCCACACGTGCCGGAATAGTGACATCGTCGTCAAGAATAAAAACAAGATCTTTTTCGTCGTAATTTAATTTAGTTCCTTTTTCAAGTTCGATCTCTTCGACAGTTTTGTTATAAATCAACGCCTCCCCTTCCGCTTTTTCACCTACAAGTTTTTCGCCGGTTGCGGGGATTTCGTCCGTAATCTCAACGCTGGTGTCCAATGTTTGTCCTTTCAGCTCCATCTTTGTGGCGTCTGTGGTTCCTCCATGCCTAACTTTGACGGTGGTACTTCTTGTCAGTGGCTGGGAGTTAAGCAAAACCTTTGCGTAAGCCACAGGCTTTTTTGATAGAAAAAATATTGTTCCTGCCAGTATCGCAAGAATTATTGCAGGCAGTACCAAACCGCTTTTAAATTTCGGAAGTTTTATCTTCGGAAGCATAGTTTTTTTAAACACAAAACGGCTTTTTTCCGGAGCAATACTTGCGAACTGTTCGGTTTCCCTGGGCTGATAGTCCTGTCCTGACTGACCTGCAGGTTCTTCCAACATTGCTATGAGGGAGGCGCCTGTTTCGTCGGTTGTCGTGAATTGGATTATCTTTTGATTTTTTTCAGCTGCCTGAGATATAAGTTTAAGGCTGATTATGTTATCGAAAAGTATTGAGCCTTCCGGGATGACCAGCTCTATTCCTGAGTCATTCAGATTTTTAATTTTATTGATCGCCGAAAGGGTGTCGTCATGTATTTCTAATTCAAGTTTTGTCATTTTAAATTTCCAAAATTATTTATCAAAAATTTCCTTATAGATTATAGACAGGACCGCGTTACTGAACCAGTCTTTACTTTTCACCACCCCGGTGGCGTCGATAACGGGGAGTCCTTCGATCTCCATGAGCGACACTTCGCGCGTCTCGCGGAAGGGTATATTTTTTGCCCAGGAATCGGTCATTAATGCTTTTACAACTTCGGGTATCTCTGCGCCGGCACCCTGCAAAAATATTTTTGACGGAAACGTTTTAACACCTGTAAATTCCCCGAAAAGTATTTCAATCCCCATCACCCATATTTTTATAGCTTCTCTGACGCATCCTCCGACAACTTCCATTTCCGGATCAGACAGCACGCTATTGAGATAAGATCTCAATAATTTTCCGGCTTCCTCAATTGTTACCCCCATACGTTCGGCGATCTGCTCCACAAAATGTTTGTATCCCAGACTTAAAAATTTAGTGGCTACAATACCTCCTCCGAAAACAATAGAAACGTTAGTAGTGTCTTCGGCAACATCCACTAGTATGTAGTCGGTTATTTCGGGAGATATTTTTTTAACCCACTGGGCGGCACAATACATTCCAGAACCTATTGCCAGTATGTTTAACCCCAGTTTCTTGGCAAGTGATTGCAGGGCCTTGAAGTGGTACTCGGGGCAAAAAGCATGGTAGACGGCAGCCTCTATAGTTTGGCCGGCACTTCCCTCAAAATCCTTTACAGAGTGTCCGTCTATTTTAAGAGAAACGTCGGAGGTAGTAATAATTTCGAGCTTTTCATCTGCGTTTCCCGTCGTGCTGAGGTATTCATTTTGAGCTTCGATGTAAGCCGCTTCCGAAATACGGTCGTACAGGCGTGTTACTTCTTTATCGTTAATAGGCGTGTGAGGTTCTTTCCTTCTGTATCTTACCGTTGTTGTAATTCCGAGTACCGTTGCGTTGCCCGCTGCAATTATAAGATGGGAAACGTCGTCCTCGGTATTTTCCAACGCTTTTTTTATGGCTTCTTCGGCAGCACTTTCCACGTTATCTTCTTCGATAATTACGCCTGCCCTTGAACTGTCCTTTGATAAAAACTGTTTTCCGGCTCCTAATATTTTAAGTTTTGTCTCGGAAGGGTCGTCGTAAAAAACGGCGCATTTTACATCCTCGGAACTGATTGAAAGGGTTAGAAATTTGCTGGGGCGCTTTGTACTTTTCTGAAGGAACGGCAGCGTAATCATTATTATGATTATACAGCAACAGTATTAAAAGGGAATTCTGCCGGGAGGGGGAATTTTAGGTAGGGACGCCTCTTCTTCCTTTTTTTCATCATATCCTACGCGGATTTTTATGTACTCTTCGACTTCTTCTGCGGGCACCCCGTATTTAATTCTGCACATTTCCTTGATGGCTTTTGCCAGTTCTTCATTTTTAGGTGCGGAAGTTATTTTGTTCCAATCCACGGCCAGAGAGAACGGAGGGGTTGGCTGGCCTTTTACTAACATCCTTGTATAGCAGTTTCCGATAGGAAGATTTATGAGATCTGTTTTTGTGAACTTGGGCGCGAATTGATTTTCAAGAAACTCCGAGTCTTCAACTCCCACCCTGAACGAACACATCGTGCCTACGTTTCCGAACACAGCTTCTTTGATCTGGTCGTCGAGCTGGGAGATGAATTGGTGCGCCACGGTAAGGTTTAATTTATATTTTCTGGCTTCTGAAAGAATGGTAGCAAAGTCCGGGGTAGCAAAGTTTTGGAATTCGTCGACATAAAGATAAAAGTCAGGATAGGCTACCCCCTGGGTTAGTAAAGAGTGTCTTCTTAAGGCAGCTGCTAAAATTCTGGGGACCAGCAATAATCCAATGAAGTTAGAATTTTCCTCACCTATTTTTCCTTTCGACAGGTCTACGAGTAAAACTTTTTTCTGCGCCATTACATCGTCGAAATTGAACGCCGATTTTTTCTGTCCCAAAATGTGGCGCATCGTACTGTCGGTGACGAAACGGTCAAACTTGGCGGTGAAGTACTGCATGTTTTCTCCTCTTTTTCCCTGCGGCACGCTTGCCACCTCATCTAACCAGTATCTTTTAACGAGCGGGTCTGTGATTCTGTCCATAAAAGTCTTGCTGTAGTTTTGGTCGGTCAAAAGCCTCATTACATCGATCATGGTGCTGTCAGGATCAGACATAGCGGTTAGCATTACATTTCTTATTGTTCTTTCTAGGATAGGCCCCATTATTCCCTGGTGGTTCGGATCGTAAAGTTTATAAAGAAGCGCGATGAAAGAATTGATTATCAGATGTTTCTCTTCTTCCGACCTTGCTTCCAGCATGTTTATTCCCATCGGCCGTTCTGTGTCCGACGCGTCGAAGAGAATAACATCGTCTTTTCTTGAGTCGGGAATCTTTTTCAGCAGCTCTTCCACGTCCGTTCCGTGAGGGTCAATTATTGCCACGCCCTCCCCGTTTTGAATATCCTGCAAAGCCAGCGACATTAAGAACTGAGATTTACCTGTGCCTGTTTGCCCGATGATATAGAAATGACGCGCCCTATCTTCTTTACCCATAAACACTTCTTTTTCAACACCTCTGAAGTTACTCTTTCCAAGGTAAAGGCCGGTTGTTGGTAAGTTTGTAGGGGCCGAAGATTTTCTTGCGGTTAGCCAGATAATGTTCGGCGTCTCGATATTTTTATTCGGAAAATGGAAAACGGTCGCCAGCTCCTCGATATTTAACACCGAAGTGTCGGAGTAAAGTTGTATGCCGGCGATAGGAATATAAATGTCTTTTACCCTCACTTTTCTGTAGATGAAGTTTTTAATCAGAGTCTTGGCAGAGATCATCGTTTTCTTCACAAGCTTGTTGTAGTTCATGTTAGTGAATTGTTCGAAAGCACTCAGCATGTTCTGTACGTTGGATTGCGCAGTGACTTTATCTTTCGCTACGGAGACAATTCTGATTTTTGTGTAAAATCCGGGAAGCGCAGTTTTTTTCTCAATTCCTTCAAGGAACGACGTGTCTATGTTTATCTTTTTATCCGGGTCGGCGGCTCGCTGTCTGATGTTGGAGCAAAATCTTCTTCCGGCCAGTCTCCAATTATCCCCCGCCGGTTGAATAACGTACTGTACGGCAATTACTTCGTCGCCACTAAGTTTGCTCATGACCGAAGTAATAGAGCTTAGCGAATCGTTTTTCAGATCTTCGTAAATCTTGAGCGGGTAGTATGAAGGACCGCGGAGTTTTAATTCCACTACCTGTGTGTATGAACCCCTGTCCCATATTTCATGGGGGTTTATTATGTCTATCTCCGCAGTAGGGTACGCCCCGTTAATCTGTTTTTCTACTACGGTAGCAATTTCATTTGGGGCAACCACGTAAAAAGCTATTCCATCGGCTTTTGAAACTATCTCGAACGAAATTCTAAAAGGTTCTGTGAATATGGACTGAAGAAAGCTTTTTTGAAATCCCATCAGGTTAGAGAACATATGTTCGGCGGCCTTTACCTCTATTTCGTTGTCGGGAGGAAGTTTAACCTGTAAGAAGGTCAGTTTGTATTGGGCTACTTTCTCGTTCTGTTTTTTCTTCCACACGACAAAAACATAGAGAGCTAAGAAAAGGATGAGGAGGATAGGTGCAATAAATTCGGCTGTGTGCGCAGTGTTTTCTACGGTTGTATTAATGCTGTCTAGATTGTTAAGCTGATCCATTGGGCAGGTTATTTTTCTGAAATTCGTCATTAGCAACTTTTTCCATTCGGTCTGCGAGCGATGTTATGGAGTCTCCCGCAACAAGGGTGTGATCGGGGGTTACTTCCTTCCTTTCGTCTTTTACATTTTCTGGCAGGGGAGGAAGAGCGGAGTTCTCTGTGCCGGTATTCGGCGGAGTTTCCGCTTCTTTTCCGAGCGGAGTCGTCGTGTTTCGAGGAACCTCGTTGATTTCCTCAGCACCTTTTTCTGTGGTTTGTTCAAAATTTAGAGATGAAAGTTGGGCATCCATTACAAATATTCTAACACTAACAAACGGGGATATTAACAAGTATCAGACGCGGTCCGGGGTTATTTACTTTTCTTAAAGTACCGCTTTTTGATGTTATCCGCTTCTTCTTTTGCGCGTTCTCCTGCGTCGTTTATAAATTCCTCGGCCTTTTCCTTGTAAGGCTCCACCTGGCCTTTAACTTGTTCCACTTTATCGGCCATTTGTTCGGCAGCTTCTTTGCCCTTTTCCAGCATCTCTTCAGATTTGTCCTTTATCTTTTTCCTGGTTTTCTCGCCCGATTCCGGGGCAAACAACACACCCATAACTGCCCCTACCAGAGCTCCTAAAAAAGCTCCTTTTACGAAAGATTTTGGATCGTCGTGTCCGTGATGATCGTGCATATTATTCCTCCTCCTCATTTCTACTAAATAAATTACTTACAACCTTAAATGCTTTGGATCCTATAGCTACGTTCTCAAGAAGGCCTGCGACAACGGAAACAGGTCCGGTTAAGTGTCTTACATCCCTGATGGCTTTATCAGCGTCCTGTGCCGTGGTTCTCATGTCTCTCAGAAATAAGATGAGAAAAACCGAAACAGCGGTCACATCGATAATGAAAACTATTAAAACGATTATTGTGGTTATTTGTACGGCGTCCATAGTTAGTATTTATGCCGCAGCCGCTGCACGGATAGCAACAACCTGGGCAGTTTGTGTATGCGCTTATATTATATTAATACGCCTGTTTATTCAACTACCTCACCCTCGACGGGCCCATCGTTATTTGGTTGTTGTCCGTCATTAGGTCCCTGTTCTCCTTGTTCCGGATTCGGCTGACCTTGCTGTCCCTGTTGACCGTATAAATGTTGTCCTATCTTTTGCAGTGAGGTTGAAAGTTCCTGGGTTTTGCTTTTCAGTTCTTCGGCTGTAGCTGTTTGCAGTACGTTTCTTATCTCGGCAATTTTATCGCTAATTTCTTTTTTCATTTCTTCAGGAATTTTTCCTTCGGCGTCCTTTAACGATTTTTCGGCTGTGTAAGTTAGTCCGTCGGCAATATTTCTACTTTCCGCCAGATCTTTTCTTTTTTTATCTTCTTCGGAATGGGTTTCAGCTTCTTTGACCATACGGTCTATTTCGTCTTTGTTTAATCCTGTTCCGCCTTGTATGGATATTCTTTGTTCTTTTCCTGTCGCCTTGTCTTTTGCGGTAACATGCAAAATACCGTTGGCATCAATGTCGAATGTCACCTCTATCTGGGGAAGTCCGCGTGGTGCCGGAGGAATTCCGTCCAGCATAAATCTTCCGAGAGACTTGTTATCTCCCGCCATGTTTCTTTCGCCCTGTAACACATTTATTTCAACGCCGGGCTGATTGTCTGCTGCCGTTGAAAATGTTTCGGATGCCTTGGTAGGTATTGTTGTGTTTCTTTTGATTAAAGGAGTTGAGACGCCGCCCAATGTTTCTATACCAAGAGTTAGTGGTGTCACATCCAAAAGTACAACGTCTTTAACGTCTCCTCCGAGAACTCCTCCCTGGATAGCGGCGCCGACGGCAACCACTTCATCAGGATTTATACCTTTATGCGGTTCTTTGCCGAAGAAGTTTTTAACGATTTCGTTAACTTTCGGCATTCTTGTCATTCCGCCGACCATTACAACTTCGTTTATTTGTGATACTGAAATTCCGGCGTCCTTCAAAGCCAATTCCATGGGCTTAATTGTTCTGTTCAGTAAGTCTTCTACCAACTGTTCCAGGTGCGCGCGCGTAAGTGTAGTAGTAAGGTGTTTAGGGCCGGTTTGATCCGCCGTGATAAAAGGAACACTAATTTCTGTTGTGGTTGTCGAAGAAAGTTCAATCTTCGCTTTTTCCGCAGCGTCTTTTAGTCTTTGCATCGCCTGTCTGTCCGAGGAAAGATCCATTCCGCTTTCCTTTTTGAATTCTTCCAAAAGCCACGCAATTATTTTCTGATCGAAGTCGTCGCCCCCAAGGTGGGTGTCTCCATTTGTTGATTTAACTTCGAAAACTCCTTCGGAAATATCAAGAACCGAAACGTCGAAAGTTCCGCCTCCTAAATCGAAGACCACTATTTTTTCAGTTATGTTTTTATCGAGCCCGTACGCCAGTGCTGCAGCCGTAGGTTCGTTGATGATTCTTTTTACATTCAACCCCGCGATTTGTCCGGCTTCTTTAGTTGCGGTTCTTTGAGAATCGTTGAAATAGGCGGGGACAGTTATAACGGCATCGGTAATTGTTGTTCCGGTAAACTTTTCAGCTTCGGCTTTTAATTTCGAAAGAATTTTCGCGGAAATTTCCTGGGGCGTGTAAACTTTTCCTTCAACCTCTACGCCCGCTAAACCCCCCGGGGTTTCTGCAATGTCGTAAGGTAGTATTTTTTTCAACTGCTGAACTTCGGGATCAGAAAATTTTCTACCCATCAATCTTTTTATACTAAAAACAGTGTTCTTCGGGTTGACTATTTGTTGTCTTTTCGCCGGAACCCCCACAAGATTCTGGTCCGGTACTACTACGGAAGGAGTTGTGTTAGCGCCTTCGGAGTTATGTATTACCTTGGGGCTTCCCGCTTCCATAATTGCTACTACGCTATTTGTTGTACCTAAATCAATTCCTATTATTTTTGACATTTAAGCCTCCTTTTGGCCATTGCCGACCTTAACTACAGCAGGTCTTATTAATTTATTGTTAAGTAAATACCCTTTTGAAACTGTTTCGATTACTTTATTTTTTTCACCCTCAACCGTCTCGAGTGCTTCCATTAACATCGGGTCAAATTCTCCGTGCTCTGAATTAATTTCCTCAACACCGAATTCTTTTAGACCGGACACCACATCTTTTATTATCAAATCCAGCCCTTTGTCGTCCAGGTGCTTTTTGAGCCGCTCAAGGTTGTCAACTACAGGAAGTATTCTGCGTATTAATCTTTCGTTTGCGAAAAACTTCCAGCTATCTTTATCTTCCTGAACTCTTTTTTCAAGATTTTTATAATCGGCGAGAGCTCTTTTCCAGCAATCCTCCAATTCCTCAATTTTTTTCTCAAGCGTTTCTATCTTATCTTTTTGTGATTTATCTTCTTTCATATTTGACTGATTATTTTGGGTTTACCAGGAACCGCCAAGTTCTTCTATTAATCTTTTAGTGTACTTAACTGAAGGTATGATTTCCGGGTAGCTTATCCTTGAGGGACCTATAACGCCGATCTTGCCTGATCTTTTTCCTGCGGAGTACTCTGTGAATACCATAGCGCATCTGTTCAACTTTTCAATTCCTATCTCTTCCTCTATCAGTGTTTTGATTTCTCCTTGTGTTGCCGCGTTTTCTAAGACCCTCTCAAGAAGGTGATATTCATCAAGTAAGGAGAATGCCTGCTTTGCCACGTCTATATCCCAAAATTCTTTATGCTCCAATATATTTGCGGCACCTGCATAGGATACAAACCCGTCTTCGGTTGTTGCAAAGGCCAGAGACCTGCTCATTTCTGAAAGGGCTAGTACTGACTCGCGTAAAAGTTTTTCAAATTCAAACCTGTTGGTCCAAAGCCGCTGTTTTAAAGCAACTTCCTGAAGTACGGGAAGTTCTCTCTCTTCCATCATTTGGTCCAGATAAAGACGGTAGGCCATTTTTGTAGGAACACGTCCGGAAGAAGTGTGCATCATCTCCAGGAAACCCAATTCAATGAGCTTTGCCATTTCATTTCTTACAGTTGCGGGGGAACATCTTAAATTATACTTTGCTACGATTTCTACCGAACCTACAGGCTCGGCGTTTTTTATATATTCATCTATCACTGCGTGTATGAGTTGGAATTGTCGGTCGCTTAACATATTATCAGTAATATATCACGAGTGCTAAAGGTGTCAATACCCTTGACGGGTTTTCGTAGTGGGGAAAATCACTTAGTTTGAAGTATTTGTCTGAACGCTTCCTGCGGTATCTCAACCTTTCCGATTCTTTTCATCCTCTCTTTACCTTTTTTCTGAATATCCAGGAGTTTATCTTTTCTTTCTCTGTGCCCCCCGCTCATCTTCGCAAGCACGTTTTTTCTGAAAGCAGGAATGTCTTCCCTGGCAATTATTTTTCCTCCGAGGGCGGCTTGTAACGAAACAGTAAACTGCTGTTTGGGTATTATCTCTTTAAGCTTTTTTAAAAGACTTTTACCCACATCGTGGGCTTTGCTCCTGAGGACTATGTGCGATAGGGGGTCGACGATTGAGTTGTGAACCAGTATGTCCATCTTTACTGCGTCAACGGGGGCGTAGTCTCTGAATTCATAGTCAAGGGAGGCGAACCCGGACGAGACTCTTTTTAAATCGTCGAAAAAGTTGTACACAAGTTCAGACAGCGGAAGTACGTAGCTGAAGTAAACTGTTTTTTCGCTCGGGTATTCCATTTTGGTGTTTTCGCCGCGTCTTTCTTCGCAAAGCTTTATAACCTCTCCTACATATTCGGAGGGGGAAATTATCGTCAGGTTTATTCTCGGTTCCATTATGCGGATAATTCTTGATCTGTCGGGCATTTCGGAGGGGGCTCTCACTTCTATGGTAGTACCGTTCGTAAGTTCCACGTGATATTCGACGGAAGGTGTTGTTGAGATAAGTCTGAGGTCGTACTCTCTTTCCAGCCTTTCCTGGATTATGTCTGCGTGTAAAAGACCTAAAAAGCCACACCTGAATCCGAAGCCAAGGGCCGAGTTTGTCTCCGGCTCGAACATAAGTGCCGAGTCAGAAAGAGAAAGTTTTTGAAGAGCTTCCCTGAGCTGCGGAAACTTGTCGTTTTCAATCGGGTAAATAGACACGAACACGAAAGGCTTAACTTCTTTGTACCCGGGCAGCGGTGCCGTTTCCACGCCTTCTAAAGAAACCGTATCACCGACGTTTACCACAGTTATGGCTTTAAGTCCGGTGGCTATGTAGCCTACCTCGCCCGTGGAAAGATGTCCCTCTTGTAGCCTTTCGGGTTTGAAATACCCTATTTCTTCAGGTTTTGTAGAAACTCCCGTCGCGAGAAAGTGTATTTTGTTGCCTGTTCCGCCGGTATATTCCCGGAACTCCCCATCAGTTACTTTTACCATAGCGATAACTCCCAGGTATTCATCGTAAAAGGAATCGAATATTAGCCCGCGCGGAGCGGCGTCTTTGTTTCCTGACGGTGCGGGCACTTTATTGATGACTTCTTCCAGCAGAGTTGCGATTCCCTCTCCGGTTTTTGCCGAGACTTTAAATATGGTTTCCCTTTTGAACCCGAAGGTTCCTACAAGATCGTTCTCGGTACTTTCAACATCGGCTGCGGTCAGGTCGATTTTGTTAATTACAGGAATTATCACCAGATTGGATTCGAGGGCTTTGTATACGTTTGAAACAGTCTGCGCCTGTATGCCCTGCGTAGCGTCCACTACAAGGATAGCCCCCTCACAGGCGGCTAGGGATCTGGACACTTCGTAGGAAAAATCAACGTGGCCGGGGGTGTCTATAAGGTTCATCTGGTAGCCCTTGTAAGCCATTCTGACGGCCTTAAGCTTTATGGTAATACCTTTTTCCTTTTCCAGTTCCATGCTGTCCAGCGTTTGTTCCTGAAGGTGTCTTTTATCAACGGTTTCTGTTATCTCGAGAAAACGGTCAGCCAGCGTGGATTTGCCGTGGTCGATATGAGCTATTATGCAAAAATTACGTATATGTTTCTGTTCCATGGGGAGATTTTACCTTATTGGCCGTATCAAACAACCTGTTCTTCTTCAGTAAGGTAGGGGACGCCCTTCTTTATAGGTGTAAGTTTTTTTATTAGTTTGTAGAACAGATCAACTTCTTTGACGTGCATGTGTGTGGTAATAAAGAAGTAAGTGGCGGTACTGAATAACCCTGCGATAGCTACCAGGCCTAATAGATTAATAGTCCTGGTCGTGTCGAAGATATATTTGTCTAGCAGCTTTACAGGAATATAAAGTGCGAGTCCCATCATTAAAGTTGCATAAGAGATTTTCGTAAAGGGCACCAGTATTTTTTCAATTTCAAAACCACCTACCTGTTTATGAAGGAGATAGAAAAGAAAGAGCATATCGAGGAGGGATGTAATAGAAAATGAAAGAGCTACCGCCCAAACACCGAACTTCAACCAGGTTACAAAAAGCAGTGAGAGCAGAACGTTTAAAGCAGTAGTAAAAAGGCTCACTATAACGGGAGTTTTAGTGTCTTTAAGTGCGTAAAAAGCCCGCGTTAGAAGGTAATTAGTACTTTGGGCGAATATCGACACACTGAAAAAAGCAAGCGTATAAGAAGTTTTTAAAGTTGCTTCCCACGGGAAATTTGAGACTCCGTAGACAATACGTACGATAGGGCCTCTCAGTATCAGGAGAATCATGCTTAGCGGCAACACGAGATAGAGCATTTGCATAAGAGATGTTGTGAAGGTTTCCTTAAACTTACCCAGATCTTCTTTTTCGCTTTGGGTTGCCAGTGTGGGCAAGCTCGCGGCCCCAAGGGAGATACCGAATAAACTTACAGGAAAAGACTGCAGTTGGAGGGCGAATTTAAGATAAATAACAGAAGATGTGGACACAAGAATCGCCAGACTGTTATTTATCACTTGGATCAGATTAGCCAGGAGAACACTAAGAATGCGCGGGGGAATTAGCCTGGCCATGCTGTGCAGGCCTTTGTCCGAAAGTTTCATCTTAGGAACATACGTGAATCCTGTTTTTAGCAGAGTGGGCACCTGCAGCGCGAAATGAAAGAGAGCTCCGGCGGCTACACCGAAAGCCGGGGCGTAAATGCCGTATTTTTCTGAAAAAAGGACTATTCCGAAAACCATTCCGGTGCTGTACGCCAAAGGGGCTAAGGCAGAGACCAGAAAATACTTAAATGTTTGCAAAATACTTGTTGCAAGACTTCCGAGGACCAGTAATATCTGTGAAAGCATCATAATTCTCATTAAGGCAACTCCGAGGGAGGCTTCTTCCGGGGTGAATTTTCCCAGAGACACCAGGGTGAAAAGAGGTTTAGCGAAAAGCATAACGGCAATGGTCAGGATTAAGAAAAATCCCAATGTCACGGTGATCATAGAAGACGCCGTCCTGTAAGCCTCTTCTTTATCTTTTTTTAAATTATCCGCGAAGATGGGGATAAAGACGGTCGAAACGGCTCCTACTATAAGCACGGAATAGACCATGTTGGGAATTCTGTCGGCTGTGTAAAAAACGGCGAGTTCGTTAGAAACCCCGAAATAGTGGGCTAGAAGTCTGCCTTTCAGGAAACCCAGAATGGCGTTTACTCCATTGGACGCCGCTATTATAAAGGCCGCGGATAGTATGGTGTTTTGTGTTTTAAGAAGGACCCCGTTAAGTTGTGCTTTGTTAATATCCAGAGACATGCTTTTCCATGGGGCAAAAAACGTTGAATTAGTACGTAAGTATGTTATCATACGTAGCGCTTATGCCAAATACTAAATCAGCTAAAAAGGCCCTAAGAGGCTCTGCGAAAAAAAGAAAACATAACATTTTTTGGAAGGACAAATACAAAGCTTCTATTAAAAGCATGAAGGCTTCGTTGGCTTCTTCTAACGGTGGCGAAGTGTCAAAAGACCAGATGCAGGTTCTTCAAAGAGTGCTTGATAAAGCCTCGAAGGAAAAAGTCATTCATAAAAACAAGGCAAATAGGTTAAAATCTAGATATGCTAGAAAAGTATCTGCCCTTTCTAAAGCCACGGGAAAACCCAAAAAGAACGCTTAACGGCGATTCTTACCTCCCGGACGACACCTTATTTTTTAATCCCGACTCTTTACGTACAGAGGCCTTCACTGCGGCCGGGACCGTAAAATTTTCTTCATCCACAATCGTCTTTTTTAGTGCTGTTCTTATCGGACTTTTAACAGCGCACGTGGTAATGAATTTTCTTCTCGGTAACCTCCTCAACGAACAGAAAAATCTGGAGTTTAAAATAAATGATTACGCTGGTGTGGAGAATAAAGCGCTGGAGATTAAAAGTAAGCTCGACTACAGTAAGTACACTGTAGGGGCAAGAAAACCTTTAACTACAAGAATATCCTTTGTAATGTCGCGCATTCCACAAGAGCTCACACTTAGCACGGTTGAATTTAAACCGGGAGCATTCGACCTTGTTGTAAAAGGAAGTTCTCCGGTGCCTATCACAGGCATGTTTCTACGCTGGTTACAAGACGGAGGCGTGTCGGAGGTGGCTATAAAAGAGGCAGTCTTCTCTTCCGCGGAAAATACTTATGCGGTCAGACTGTCGGGAGTATACAGATGAGAGAAGAAATGCAGAACTCATTCAGACTGTTTTTTTCAAATGAACTTTTTCTGTCCAGGGTGTACACCTTTTGGGCATTTTTTTGCATGGTGGTGTTTGGATTTTTTGCTATCGGTACGCTGACATTTAGTATGGTGAGGAAAGTAAATATCTTTAAGGAAATGAGAACATTAAATTACGATCTCAACGTGAAACTTCAAAGTTTAAGCAAGTTGTCTTCGGACCTTTCCGATGCACAAAAATATACACCTTTGCTTGAAGCTACTATTCCTAAAGAACTGAACACACACAGTTATATGGTTTCCTTTATGCAACAGGCAGGGACTGCCGGGTTTAGTGTGAAGAATTTTATTCCTGCGTCAGAGAGTACGGGGGGAGAGGTGCCAATTGCAGCTGTTTTGGAAGGAACCGGCGATTTGACGTCTCTCATTTCAGCACTGGAAGGTATGCAACGTGTCACGGTTATAGATTCGGTGAAATATGAAACTCACTCCGACACCACGGACGTGTTTATAAATTTGAGGATATTTAACCTGTAAAATTATGAAAAGGCTACTAATTACAACAGTGTTTTTCGTTACCGCCGGTATATTCTGGCTTTTTTCCGGAAATCAGAACGCAAATAGGGATAAATATATTACTCAGAATATACTTGACATGTCCCGTCCGTTAGATGTTACTATTGACATAGAGTTTCTACGAAATTTGAAACCTGCCTATGAACAGCGATAGCGCGAAAAACGGATTTAAAACCTTTATACTGACATTATCCATATCCCTTATTGTATTTAGTGTTGTCTATTATCTCGTTACGAACAGTAGCGGGGATACTTCGTCCGCTCCGTATCAGGCTTCTGTAGCTCCCGCAACAGTAGTTGCGGTCGCCCCTACCGAAACATTGGCGTTGGCAGACGACACAGGACAGGTTGAAAGTGCCTCAGATTCACCGACCGGGTCAGTTTTTGGAGAAATCGTTGATAAACCCGCGGATGCTTTACCGACAGGCGCAGCTGTATTGGCGGGAGCCACCTCTTCGCCGGTTACCCCTCAGACGACCGGGAGCGGAAGTACCGTTCCGGAAACAGGTATAGTCGGAATTACAGCCGGACTGCTCGTTTCCTTGGTATTTTTCTTAACGGGAATGTACTACATTTCCAGTAATCCCAGAAAAACCGCCCTTAGTGGCTTCGAGAAAAAAGTCCTCAAAGATAATTGATATCACTCTTCCATCAGCACAGCTTTTACTAATAATCTATTTGTTTTTGTTCCTGCAGGCCAGCACGTCATGAGTGTTATAGTAGATTCGTTAAGGTAAGCAGGTTTGAATCCGGCAAGAGGATCTACCTTGTCGGGCGAAAGAAGCTCTTTTGACTCCACGACGTAACTTAGATCTTCTCCCATATACTTGACCTGAAATTCATCCCCCGTCTTAAGATCTCCTAAAGTAGAAAATATAGTTCTGTAGTTTCTGGGATTATAGAACCAGGGTAAAACGGAGTGCCCGTAAATAAATGCATTGCCTTTACTTCCGGGAAGCGCGGAGCCGTCGTAATGTCCCAGCGATGTTTCGGGGCTCAGGTTCGGAGAATTGGTCTCAACTATCGCGTCTTTTATCCCGAGCCTTGGTACTGAAAGAGTAAAGAATTTTGGAAGCTCTTCCTTTGTTCCGGTTCCTGAAGTCTTTCCTTCGTCCAGTTCCCTGAACTCAAAATCACTAAACCCGGTAGCAAGGCCAAGAACGCTGCTTCTCATAGGTTTAGAAACTTCATCCTGGGTCTTAAAAAAGACAAGTGGCAGCACAACCTGAGTTCCCAACACGATAAATCCCAGTGACATTAAAAGACCTGAAAGAATTCTTGATTTGAAATAAAAATTATAATTTACAGTTTTATAGATGGGGTCATTCGAATTATCTTTAATGTACTTTTTAGGCTCGAACTGGATCGGCATTAATTAGAGTTTAACACTTTTTCCACAGCCAAAGTTAGCATAACCTCGGGGTTTATCTCCCCTACCTTGGCTTTTAGATCCATCTCATAGAATGCTTTGAAAAGCTCTTTAACTCCCTCTCCGGAATACTTTCCCGTCAGATTTTTTTGTTTGGAACGTACGTATGGGTTCATTCCCGACGCTGAAGGGCTCTCAAATTTTACCTGGGCCAGGGATCTCAGCCCGTACATAAGAAGAGCGAAAAGTTCGAACGGATCTTTATCTTTGTCCAACTCCCTGTGCATTAGTTTGTAAGAGTTGACTCTGTCTTTTCTCATTACGGCATCCACAAAATCAAACGACGTACCTTCAACCACCGACTCGTTTTCCAGGATTTGCGCTTTCAGGGCGGCCGCGTTCTTAATAAAAATGTTCGACGCAGTAAGTTTCTTCTCCGACAGAATTACGAGAGTGGTCAGAGGCGGGGTTTGTGTAATAACGTTAATGTACTCTTCCAGGTTTGCGCGGCCCGCTCCCGATATGTTTACGACGAAAAACTGGGGCTCCCCGAAAATATCGATGCTTCTGATTTTATTAGTAAGGTCGGTTGGAGTTGTGTCCTCTATCGAAAACTCCTGTTTGTATCTGACCATTAGTTTCTTTTGCTGGTTTAGGATGAGTGCTCTGGATTTGGAGAGGTTCTCTCCATGCACTATATATATCATTACTTTCCTCCAAAAAGGTATTTCTGGACAAAGGCGTGGATTTGAACGTAGTCCCCGGTTTGTGGAATGAGCACGTAAGCGCCGTTGTATAAAGTGCTATCGACAGGGTGATACAGCAGGCCCCCCTCTTCCGCTGAGCTACTGTCATCCAGTACTACTGAAACCACACGATCGAAATTTATCTGTTGAGACAGCAAGTAGAATGAATTAACCGCTCCGAAATCTATGTCGGTATCGGTATTTTGTGCATAAGCGTCGTACAGGTTTTTAAGTTTTGCCGGGTTAACCAGCGTTTGAATAGATAGCGATTTATTTTTAATTGCCGTTATAATTTTTTGCTGTCTTCTGGATCTCGCGAAATCTGTACCCTCGTTATTGTTCCCGTGACGCGATCTTACAAACTTCAAAGCTGTTTGGCCGTCCATAGTTTGAGTTCCCTGATTAAATACGACTTTTTCATATCTGCAAAAATAAATCTCAAGATCAGATTTACCTTCTTCGCTCATCTTCTTAATTTCATCGTCTGTTCTTCCGCATTTGTTATCCTCCATGTTTTCGATAGGATATGCATAATCGGTGAATGCTGTGTCCACGGTAACCTCGACTCCCCCTAAAATGTCTATTATCTCTTGGAAAAGATCGAAAGAGACCATAACGTGATAGTGAATCGGAATTCCTAAAACATCTTGCAGAACTGCTCTAAGCTTATCTGCCCCACTCCCGTCCTTAGAGGAAGCATAGACCGCATTTATCTTGCTTGAGTACCCGTTTGGATCCTTTACCCAAAGGTCTCTGGGAAGCGAGATAAGCACGACATCTTTGTCGACTTTTCCTATTGATGCCACGAGTATTGTGTCAGTTAAAACATTTCTGCTTGACTCTATCCCGGAAGCCCGTCTGTCCGACCCCAATATGAGTACATTTGTTCTTCCGTCGGTTTCTTTGAGATTGGTCCCCGCGATTGTAGCGACCACGGAAATGGGGTTGAAGGCAGCAAGTATCTTATCCTTGAATGCAAAAGCCACGGCTACTGTGAGAACTAATCCCGCAGCTGCAATAAACTTGAGGGTTTTTGCCTGCGACCCACCGCGTTCGTTTTTTATTGTACTAACAGTTCCGTTAGTTTTTCTGCACATATCCATGTATTTCATAGAATGCTTTTAATAAGCGGCAACAATCCCGGAAAAGTGTTTCGGGTCAAGACTGGCGTTGCCTACTAAAACACCGTCCAATTTTTCTATATTAACCAGATCGGGGATATTTTGTCCATTAACTGATCCGCCGTATAAGAGGGGTTCCCCATCGTTTAAAATTTCCCTGATCTTTTCCACGCCCTCTTTTATATCCTTCGTATTTTTTTCTCTATATTTGCCGTTTTTCGAAATATTTGCCGGATCCTCCCATGCATAGATAGCGCCCGGACGTTTATACATTTCTACTTTCTCAGGTTCTACAAAGCAAACGATCGGGGTTATTTCGTTGGCGAGGCATGCGTCAATTTTTTTAATAACCAGTTCAGGTGCTTCTTTTCTTTCGCTGTGCCCGACTATTGCGTATTTGCACATTTCTTTCACCTGGAAAGCTCCCATTTCTCCGGTGTGCGCGCCCTTTTCCTCTATAGAGATATCCTGTGCAGAAATATCCACACCGATCTTTTTTAACAATTCAGCAACAGGGAAAATATGGATAGAGGCCGGCGCGACTATCACACCCACGCCTGTTTTTAGCACAGCCGTATCGAATCCGGCCGCCCAGCCTATTACGTCCTGTATGTTCATGTTCATTTTCCAGTTGGCTACGATATATTTCACGAAATCCTCCTTAGAGTCTGTTCAATTAACTTTGGCAAAGACTCGATGTCTTCGTGAGTATAATTGTAACCCAGCACGTTGAGGCAGGAAAAGACCACGCCGACATCAGTATATATTCTATCCGCATATTGACAGGCTACAAGACTGTGAAGAAGAACGTTTCCGCCCATCTCGCCTGTCTTTGATTTTCCGCATCCCATCGGGCAGTTGGAACACGACGGGTATGTTCCTTCCAGAACACTAAGCTCATCTTTTCTGTTTAAGATTTTTTTATAAAGGTCTTCATATTTATCAAAATCTCTTATGTTTATAAGCTCGGTTCCGGTTACCACAATTCCTGAAATATTTTTATCCGTAAATTCTTTTTCAAGATAGTGCTCAGGAGTTGTGAAGTATCCCCCCAGCAATATTTTAGAACCGTCCACTTTTATTACGCTTCTTTTCCCCGGAAGTCCGAGAGTTTCAGGATCCTCCGACGGATCTTTAAAACTTACGCCGGCGTTTGTGATGTCCAATATAGCTTTTTCCCGGGAGACGCCATGTATTACGATAGCATCCAGTCCCGCATACCTTATCCTTAACGAGATGCTTCCCCCGAGGTAAATGTCTTCTATCACGCCGTCATTATTTATTACAACCGCTGTTTTTGACGCGAATGGAAATAGTCCATTCAAAGGTCCGACGGCGAATATCAAAGGATTTTTGTCGTAATACATTTCCATCAACTTAAAACCGAGACCGACGCCCCCTATATAACTGTTGAGATCTTCGAAGCTTTTTACTTCATACTCTTTTTTTGTCAGGTCTATTGATAATATTTTTCTGGGTCTCGTTTCCATTAATCGGTTTCCTCTACTTCAAAAACACCTTTCGGGCATATTTTTTGAATTTTATCTACGTTAAGGCTGCTGATTCTCGGGTCTATTTCAAGAGCGTACTCAATGTTGCCGAGTTTTGAGTTGGTGTTTCTGAACACCCTTATCAATGCCCCATCGAGCCCTATTTTTCTGAGCTGACGCTGGGCTTCTATGGCGCACATCTCGCACCCCACGCATTTTTCAGGAAAACTTATTTTAAGTATTTTTGGCATTATCTTCTCTTATTCAGAGCCTCTATTCCGGGCAAGGTTTTTTCAGCAAGATACTGTAGCATTGCGCCTCCCCCGGTCGAGACAAAACTAAATTTATCAAGCAGGGAGTAGCTGTTTACGGCTGTTATTGTATCTCCGCCGCCAATTACTGTAAAAGCGCCTTCTTGCGTCTTTTTTGCAATTGCCGAAGCTATCTCTGCTGTTCCTAAGGAATACTCAGGCTGTTCATAGGCTCCAAGAGGACCCGCCCATAAGATAGTTCCTGCTCGGCTGATAATTTCTGTGTAATCCGCTATCGTTTGTTTACCGATATCTTTATTCTCCGGTGCGTAGTCTTTGGGTATCACAAGATTAAACGGAAGTTCCTCTTCCCACTCCATTCCCAGCTTGCCGCCCAGCAGAATAAAGTCAGCTCTTTTTAGGAATTTTTTTACAACAGGAAGTTTACTTTCCAGTTTTGCCCCGCCAATTACTATCACGAAAAGTCTTTTTACGTCTCCCAGCAAAAGATTAAGTGTTTCAATCTCTTTTTGAAAACGTATACCCGCGTATGCGGGAAGCCACTCGGATACACCGACGATAGAAGCGTGTTTTCTGTGTGAAGTTGCGAAGCTTTCGTTTACGAATATAGTTCCGTTGGCAGACAGCTGTCTGGCATACTGGGGGTTATTCTCTTCCTCCCCGCGGTTAAAACGTAAGTTTTCCATAAGCTCATATTTTCCCACACCCAAGGCGTTGTCGAAGAAGAATGCCAGACTTTTTGTTGAAAGCTGTTCATCGGCCTTACCCCCCGGGCTTCCCATATGACCCATAATGATGGGAAAACCGCCCCGGGAAATAATATAATTCAAGGTTTCAACCGAAGCGTCAAGCCTGTATTTTTCCTGGACTTCCCTGCGGGCAACCGGAACATCAAGGTCGCATCTTACAAGGACTCTTTGTCCTGCAGTTATATTAGCTTCCAACACTGATTTCATTGGAATTATTTTATCACCTGTATGAGGATTATATTAGGAGGTCATTAAAAGAGCCATCTCAACAAGTCTGTTGCTGTAGCCCCATTCGTTGTCGTACCAAGCCAGTATCTTCACCAAATCACCGTCCACCACCCGGGTCATTTCCAAATCGACAATGGCGGAAAAGTTGCTCTTTATAATGTCTGAAGAAACAAGGGGAGTATAAGTAGCATCCAAAACGCCTTTATAGAAGGGATTGTTCTTTGCTTCAAGAAACGCTTTATTTACCTCTTCTTTTGTCGTCTTTTTTTCTACCACCATCGTTATGTCGGAAATAGAACCTGTGATTATGGGAACTCTTAAAGAAATTCCGTCGAATTTTCCGGCAAGTTCGGGTATTACCTGAGTCGTAGCTTTTGCAGCACCCGTGCTTGTAGGTGATATGTTAAACCCGGCAGCCCGTGACCTTCTCATGTCCGGTTTGGTTCCCGAAGGAGGGCCGTCAACCACACTTTGGTTTGCCGTTACTGCATGCACGGTGCTCATCACGGCCTTCAACACCTTAAATTTGGAATGCATGATGGCGATTACAGGTGAAATGCAGTTGGTTGTGCACGAGGCGTTTGAAATAATATTTTGTCCGAGATATTGCGAATCATTAACCCCTATCAAAAAAGTCTGGGTGTCTCCGCCTTTGGTTGGGGAGGAAATCACAACTTTTTTGGCCCCGGCAGTTATATGTGCTTTCGAGGAATCATCCTCGGTAAATCTTCCTGTGCACTCAAGCACGGTATCGACTTTAAGGTCTCCCCACGGCAGTTTCAAAGGATCTTTTTCAGAAAACACACGACTCTTTTTTCCTTCTACAACAAGATAGTTTTCTTTACCTGTAACTGAAAAGAAATCCTTTTCTCCTGCGTTTTCTTCCAGGCGCACAACTTTTCCGTCTTCTTCTACCCAAACATCTTTTTCATAGACACCGTAAGCTGTATCGTATTTTAATAAATGGGCTAAAATGCGGGGATTAGTTAAGTCATTTAACGCGACAACTTCCACACCTTCTTTTTCTAAAGCTATTTTTAGGGAAGCTCTTCCAATTCTACCGAAACCATTAATTGCTAGACGGGCAGTCATAGGGTAATTATATCTATAGATGCGAATTAATCCAGCTCCTCAGCATTTCTTTGGGCATTGCCCCTTCTTTTCTATCGGCTTCTTTTCCCTCTTTCATTATTACAAAAGTGGGGATGCTGAAAATTCCGAACTCCTGTGCCAACGCACCGTCGGCTTCAACATCAACTTTCTTAACCTCGAGTTTTTTACCGAGTTCCTTTTCGATCTCTTCCAGCACGGGGGCCATTATTTTACAGGGCCCGCACCAATCTGCATAAAAATCTAATAATTGCACCATAGACAGTTGTCCTTAATAAAATTAAATCCTACGGACGACATCTATGATAACATAATTTTTGGTCTACATTATGTACAGCTACCAGCAAAAAATTTCACAAAATCCGGAAAAAATTAGTAAGGGCAATTGGTGGTTATGGGTTGTACCTACGGCATTATTGTTAACTAGCCTGGTGGGGTTCTTTTTTCTGAAAAGCGGAGCGGCGGAAGAAGTGAGGGTCGAGGGGGCTAAAGATGAGTACCTGGAAACATTAAAACCTTCGGATATTAGCAGAGTTCCTTTGGTTCCGTCCGCCGGAGAGGATGAATTTCCTTCTGATCTCATTGCCGGAGGAGCAGGAATAATTATGGACGCCGGCACAGGCAACATTTTGTATGGAAAAGAAATAGATAAAAAGATGCCACTGGCCAGTTTGGTTAAGATCATGACTGCGGTTATAACGCTGGAGCATAAATCCCTTTCCGATTATGCCACCGTTACCGCCGAGGCCGACGCCATTGGCGAAAATGAAATGGGTGTTTCTGAGGGCGAAGCCTACACAATAGCGGAGTTGATGTATGGTCTTTTACTAAATTCCGGAAATGATGCCGCGTATACGCTGGCCGAAAATGTTGCAGGCTCTTCTGAAGAATTTGTTGGGTGGATGAATAGGAAAGCGCTGGAGCTCGGGATGAAAAATACCGGATTTTTTGACCCCAGCGGTCTTGATGACCGTTCGTATACAACGGCTTTGGATCTTGCAGTATTGACCGAGTACGCCATGAGGTACGAAGAATTTAGGGAGATTGTGGCCACGGTCGAAAAAGAACTCCCGTATTCGGATCTCCATAAATATTTATACCTTGCTAACCAGACCAATTTACTCACAACTTACCCGGGTGTTGCGGGGGTGAAAACAGGCTACACGGAAGAAGCGGGATTATGCCTTTCTACATACGCGGAAAATTCCGGCAAAAAACTTGTAGGGATTGTGTTAAACAGCATAGACCGTAAAGGGGACATGATATTAATGCTCGACTACGGATTTTCCACATACGGAATTACAGTTGAGCACCATCTTCTCGATACACTTTGATCCTCATACTTGGATATATCTTTTTCCACACAGTCCACTTAGCAGGAGCTTCTATAACATATTTTGCGGGATATTTCGGTGAGTATGCGGTGCACTCTTCCGTTACGCAGGGAGGAACCTCTTTTGTTACATCGACGATTTCCATTTTGTCGTTGATCCAGATTATATCCAAAGGAATTAACGTGTTCTTCATCCAGAAAGAGTACGTATAAGGCATTCCGAAAATAAAAAGCATGCCTGTGTTCTTTGGTAATTTTTCCCTAAACATTAGCCCGTTTCTTAATTCGTCTTTTGTTTCCGCAACTTCGGTGTATAAAATCACGCCATTTTCAAACTCTACCGTGTAATACTTGGCTCCCGGCGTCCGCAGTACATCCTTCTCGCGGGCAATACCCGCGAGATATATACCCAGCCCGATTATGAGTGCCAGCATTATGTATGGAAGAGATTGCTTGAACATTTATATTTATTGTAACTCTATTGTGACTTTTTTCCGTCTAAATTTTTACGAGTATCGACAAAAAAGTCAGCTGTGATATGTTATTTACGTGTCGGATACTACCAGCATTTTTCTAAAAGACCTTAATGCAGACCAGATTGCCGCAGTTTCCCATTACCTTGGTCCCGCTCTTGTGGTTGCGGGTCCCGGTAGCGGAAAAACCCGTGTTTTGACCCACAGGGTAGCTTTTCTTATCGAAGAGAAAAAAGTGCCTGAGACTAATATTTTGTGTGTTACTTTCACAAACAAGGCGGCAGACGAGATTAAGTCCAGGGTAAAAGACATCCTGGGTTCTGAGAACAGCCTTCCTTGGAGCGGTACTTTTCACAGTATTTGCGCCAAAATCTTAAGAAAAGACGGCCGTGACATTGGAATTCCCATCTCTTATGTTATTTATGACACCGACGACCAGGCAGCAGTAATCCGCGACATTGAAAAGGATTTCGGAATGGACACTAAAAGGTTCCATCCACGCGCGGTACTGGAACATATTTCCGGCGCAAAATCCGAGATGGTTTCTCCTGAAATGTATGCCGGGTATGCTCAGGGGTACTTTCAGAAAACGGTCGCTAAAATATATCCCGAGTATCAGCAGCGGTTGCGCCAAAGCAACGCGTTGGATTTTGACGACCTGCTTTTGGAGACAGTTCATTTATTTGAGGCGTCCCCCCACATTCTGAAAAAATATCAGGAGGCCTTCAAGTTTATTTTGGTGGACGAGTACCAGGATACAAACAAAGTTCAGTACGCACTTACAAAGGCATTGGCCAACAGTCACGAAAACCTTTTCGTTGTGGGAGATATGTCGCAGGCAATTTACAGTTTCAGGGGCGCTGACTTTAGAAATATTTTAAACTTCCAAAACGACTATCCTAAAGCAAAAATTTATAATCTCGGAAAGAATTATAGATCGACGAAAAATATTCTCGAGGCCGCAAAAAATTTAATAAAAAATAACTCAACTCATATTCCTCTCGATCTGTGGACTGACAATTCGAAGGGAGACCGTTTGATAGTTTACCGCGGGGCTTCGGAAAAAGAGGAGGCGTCCTTTTTAGTAAATGAAATCTCAGAGGCTTTAATGAGCGGAAAAGCGTATTCAGATATTGCCGTTCTATACAGGACGAACGCACAGTCAAGAAACATCGAGGAACATTTCATAAGAAACAACATCCCCTACCGCATTATCGGCGGTGTGCGGTTCTACGGGAGAAAGGAAATCAAAGATGTCATCTCGTATTTAAAGGTTGTGCACAATCCGAAAGATAAAATGTCCTGGTCAAGAATAATAAATGTTCCTCCCCGCGGGATAGGGCAAAAGTCCGAAGAACAGTTGAAACAACTAAAATGGGACATCGACGCTGTAGAAGAAAAATCCCACCTTCCGGTTAGGGAATGGATCACCTCGGCCGAAACTTTATCGACCCTGGAACTTATGGAAAAGATTCTTGCCGACACAAAATATATTGAATGGCTCAACGACGGAACCGAGGAAAATTTTCAGAGAATTGAAAACATTAATGAGTTAAAGTCGGTTGCAGCTCAGTTCGTCGATCTAAACGAATTCCTTGAAAATGTTGCGTTGATAGAAAGTTCTGACCGCCCCCGCGATGAAAATGTTCCGGTCGTAACATTAATGACCGTACATGCCTCGAAAGGCCTTGAATTTCCTGTAATCTTTATTGTTGGAATGGAGGAGGGTTTGTTTCCGCACACCCAGTCTCTTTTGGAACAGGACGCTTTGGAAGAGGAAAGACGTTTATGTTACGTCGCGATCACACGGGCGAAAGAAAAAGTTTTTATGACTTGTGTTTCAAGCCGCTTATACTTCGGAAGCATTCAGGTAAATATTCCCAGCAGATTTTTAGGGGAACTCCCCGGCGAAATTCTGGAATACCGTGGAATAAGTATGGAAAAAGGAAAACTTCCCCGCCTTCCCGGCTCGGTGGACGAATTTCTCGACGATCTCGATTACGACCGGAATAATTTCAATTGGTAAGGCCTTTAAGACAAGTGTTTGGGGTTACAGGTATAATAGAGTGATGTACGAGCCGATAAAATCTTTAGGTCAGAATTTCTTGTCAAAACCCTCTATTGTGGCATCAATGGTCGACGCGTTGGGTATAGTGAGCGGCGAAGATATTATCGAAATCGGACCCGGACATGGGATTCTCACGGAGATTCTTTTGCACCGTGTCTCCGACCGTGACGTGAAGGTTTATTCGGTGGAAGTTGACGAACGTTTTGCCAAAAAACTTCTTGGGATGTACGCGAGTGAGCCGGCGGTAGAGATAATCCACGACGATATTTTAAAGTGGCTTCCTACTTTTACTTCCGGAAGAAAAGTTAATGTGTTGGGCTCTTTACCTTATTACATAACATCTCCTATTCTGCATTCAGTGATAAAAATGGATGTTATGCCAGAAAAAGTAGTTTTTCTTATTCAGAAAGAAGTCGCTGAGAAGGTATGCAGCAAAGTTCCCGATGCGTCTTATCTTTCAACATTTGTTCAAACATTTTATGATGCCGAACTTTTATTCAATGTTCCTAAAACCGAATTTACACCCGCACCTAAAGTTGATGGGGCCGTCATCAAACTGACAAGAACAAATATTGAAATGGACCGTGGTACGATTGAAAAGTACGAGGGTTTTCTTCACCGCGCATTTTCTCACCCGAGAAAGATGCTCAACAAACCCTTTTCAAAGGAAGAGTTGGATAAGGGCGGCATAGATCCGAAACTCAGGCCGCAAAATTTAAGCCCGGAGGAATGGCTGGAATTTTATAAAGTACTTCATTCCCCGGAATCTATATGAAATATCGGAGTATTTATGAAATAAGGAGTATTTGTGAAATATAGGATTATTTATGAAATATAGCGTACTAATACCGACACTAAACGAGGAAAAATACATAGGGATTCTCCTGCAGGCTTTGGTGGAGCAGGACTTTAAAGACTTTGAGGTAATCGTTATTGATGCTGTCAGCGAGGATAAAACACAGCAAGTGGTTGAATCCTTTACGGATAAATTGGCCCTTACTTTTGTTGCATCCCCTAAGAGAGGCGTTTCTTTTCAGCGCAACTACGGTGCAAAAATGTCGAAAGCCCCGAATTTAATATTTTTTGATGCTGACGTCGCTCCGGAGCCGGATTTTATCTCGAAGATTGACTGTTACATAGAAAAAAAGACCGTAGACGTTTTATCTTCTTGGAACGTGCCTATCTCCGACAAATTGATTGACGAATTTCTCTACTGGGCGTTTAACCAGCTATATCTGGAGACTGTAAAGGACAGATTTCCTGCGGCTGTAGGAACGTTCATTTATGTCAAGAAATCCTCTTTTGATGCAGTGGGAGGTTTTCAGGAAGAAGTTAAACTGGCCGAAGATTTTGATCTGGTGGGAAGAATGTTCAAGGCCGGGTACAAGTACGCTCTGTTAAAAGATCCGAAAATAAAATTTAGTGTCAGAAGATTGGAAAAAGAAGGACGCGTGCAGTTTGTTTGGAAAAATATAAGAGCAGCTTTTGACTATCATCTTAAAGGAGTGGGGTCATTGCAGGGAAAATACAAACACGAATTTGGCAAATTTAACCTGCTGGTCAAAGAAAAAGACCGGAGTTTAATAAGATACTCAAAGAAAGTTTTGGAACTAATTAAAAAATCCGGACAAACACACGGTTGAAACCTTTGCATCTGCCCGGACGCTTTGACCGGGACTCTCTATTTCACCGGTCTCTATCCTTTTTACCCCGTCCGTTATGGACGGTTAAGTTGTTAATACTTAGAACATATCCTATAAACCACATACCGTCAATGTTATACTCGCAGCATGGGAAAGCACATTCTACAGTCTCCGCTGTGGGCGGAATTTAAAAACAAACACGGTACCCCCGCAGTCTCGGCAGGTAATGTTATTTATACAATTCACAACATTCCTCTTACTTCTTACAATTATGCGTATTGTCCACGGGTGTCCCCTTTCGAAGTGAATTTTGAAGAATTAAAAAAGTCGGTGGAGGAAAATAATTGCATTGCCGTACACTTCGACGTGCCGAACATTATAAAAGGAAGTTCAGAGGAAGCTGCAGCCGCAAAGATTTTCGAAGAGCATTGTGTACATTCTCCCAGAGACGAATTTGCCAAAGCCAATTTTTTTATAGATCTCACAAAAAGTGAGGAGGAGCTTTTTTCAGCTCTCCATAAAAAACACCGCTATAACGTAAACTACGCTAAGAAAAACGGAGTTACAGTAAGAGAAAGCACTGAAGACAAAGACTTCGAAATTTTCTACTCTCTTTATAAAGAGACCGGTGTAAGGCAGAAATTTTATTATAGAGGACAGTCTTACCTCCGCGATATGTGGGACGTTTTTAACAAGGCCGGGCTTGCAAAATTGCTGATTGCAGAATATGAGGGAGAAGCTTTGGCCGCCTGGATACTTTTATCTTATGAAGGAGTGCTTTACTACCCGTACGGAGGTTCAACGGAAAGAAAGAAGAATCTTTTCGCCAGTACTATTCTTGGGTGGGAGGCTCTTTTACTAGGTAAGAAAATGGGATGCACCTCTTTTGATATGTGGGGGGCTTCGGTTGATCTTAATGACGAGTCCGACGAATATTATGGTTTCTCCGTTTTCAAATCAAAGTTTGGGGCTAATCATGTTGCCTATATAGATTCGTATGACATGGTCATAAACGAAAAATTGTACAAATTCTTTAATCTGGCTAACAGTTTTAGATGGAAATTGCTCAAACTCATCAGATAAATATGGAAAGACAGCAGGACATAAGACAAAGCGATGGATGGGGAAAGTACCTGGAGGCAATCGGATGGAAAACCAGGAGAACCTCAAAAGGTATACTTATAGCTATCCGGCCGTCTTTCATGGGAAATTTTGTAAAGATACAACACCCGCGGAAAATCGAAAAAGATGATCTTGAGGAAATAGAAACTATCTGCCGCGGTGAAAAATGTGCTTACATTAAAATCGAACCTGATCACGACCAGGACCTGTCAATTTTTGAGGATTGGGGGTACCGCCCCACACACTCTCCCAACTGTGTACCGTCGACTATTTTCATGGACCTGACAAGAACCGAGGACGGTATGTGGGCGGAATTTTCGCACAGTGCTAAATACTCAATAAACCGCGCAGTTAGGGAAGGTTACACAGTAGTAAACATAAAGAACCCTCCGGAAGATCGGCTGAAACAAAGTTACGAACTATTTCATTGCACAGCTAAGAAAAAGAATTTTTACATGTCTCCGTTCCGTGAATTTCTAATCAGGGTAAATTATTTCGGAGACACGTCTTACTTGTGTGAGGTCAGAAACAAAGACGGGGAACTACAGTCAAGCAAGTTTTGCTTAGGCCACAAAAATATGGTCCTTTTTGTTTCCGGAGGCTCGTCCGATTCCGCGAGAAAAAATAAATCCGGTTATCTTCTTATGTGGGAAACAATGAAATTTCTGAAAGGCGAGGGTTATGAGGTCTTTGATCTTGAGGGAAAGTACGACGAGAGATTTCCTTTTCAAACCAGAAATTGGGAAGGGTTCAGTCACTTTAAAGAAAAATTTGGAGGGACACCCGTCGAATTTCCAATTCCGGTGATAAAGTTTTTGAGCAAAATCTACGGCGTAGCTTCTAAACTTATGAAAGTGGATTTTTAGCCCCGTTTATCCTCTGTACGCGAAAGGACAAATATCTTTGTAGTCACACCAGCCGCATTGGATTGTAGGATTAGCCTCAAACTGTCCCTTTTTAATATTTTCAACCGTTTCGACGATTTTCTCTTTTTGTTTCACCAGCTCTTCCTGAGTACGGGTTGTCGAAACTTTTTCACCTGATTCCAGAAAGTACAAGGTCAAAAGATCGGGCTTTAATCCGAGCGCTTCTTTTGCAGCCATTGCGTATATTGTCACCTGGGCATCACGGTCAACATCCTTTTGGGTTTTAGCCGTTCCGGTCTTGTAGTCGATGATTTCAACCCCACCGCTTTCCAGATTGTCTATCCTGTCAATCCTTCCGAAGAAGTTAGTGCCCCCGATTCTTAAGTTGAAGGATTTTTCCAAAGCTTCTATGTTATCTTTTACGGCCCCGTGTTTACTAAAGTATTCTTCCAGTACCCGCTTTCCACTTTCAAATCTTTCGGTCCTGTGTTTCTCGTCGTCGTAGCCCAACGGTATCCATTTTCTTTCGTAAATTTCGTAAAGATCTTCCAAGGACACATTTTTCCCAAACATTCTTTTTGTGTGAAATTCTTTTAAAGTTTCATGCATTGTTGTACCAAAACTGAGCGCGTAATTTGGTAACGTGGGTATGCGCAAAATGTAAGAATATTTGTACTTCAACGGACAGGCGTTATAGGTGTCAATCTGAGTGTAGCTCATCGTCTGCGGTACAAGATTTGCCACATTTACGGCCTGGGGATCCCTAAAAGCAGAAGTAATGCCGAACAAGCTGTCTTGTCCCCCGGCTTTTTCGTCGGCTACTTTGCCGATATACTCCATTTTCAACCCCGTTTCCTGTAGAAAACCGCTGGGTACTTTTTCCCGTTTTCCGCCATAATTTTTTGCCAGCGTGAGATATAAATACTTTTGAGCGCGGGTCATTCCAACATAGAACAAACGCCTTTCTTCCTGTATGTGCTCATCTCCCGAAGGTAAGGTTTCTTTTATTAATTCGTTGGGGACATCTATCACGTCGCCTTTATTTCTTGTGGGAAATCTATCTGAAACCAGATTGACCATAAAAACGACAGGATACTCAAGACCCTTGGAAGCGTGGACTGTCATCAGGTTAACGGTGTCTATATCTTCCAGCTCGGCCTGCGCCGGATTATCACCGGCCTCTAAGACCAGTTCCATGTAATCCAAAAAATCAACCACGGTCGGAAGCTCTTTCGTGTCTTCCCGGTGTTTGATCTCAAACTCTTTTGCTTTGTTTAAGAACATATCCAGATTTTTGATGGACAGCTGGTTTTCGACCGTTTCATCTTCTATAAGCGGGCGCAAATAACCGATGTTGGTGACCATATTGAAAATAAATTCCGACGGAGTCTCTCTGGTAATATTTTCCTGTCTTTCCTTAATCAGCTCCTTTAAAAGGGACAGTTTAACTTTTTCCGAATTTTTAACTTCATCCCACAGATCGGTCTTTTTATATCTCGCTTCCGACAGAAGTTTGGAAATGTCGTCGCCGTCTATTTCTAATGAAGGAATGTTGAGTACACGGTACATACTTACGCCGTCTTTGGGATTGGCAATTATTCTTAGAAGGGCAATAACATCCCTTACTTCGTCTCTGTCGTAAAGTCCTCTGTTTCCCACCAACTGATAAGGTAGCCCGTGTTTTCTCAAGGCCATCAGAAAAGGATCGAGATGGCTGTTGGCTCGTGCAAGTATTGCCACGTCTTTGTAAGTGTATTCAGGTTCTTTTCCCAGAACCTCATATATTTTTTTGATTACAAACTCAACCTCATCCTCAAGACTCTCGGCCTGGCGAATCTCGGGGGATATTCCCTTGGTTTTTATCTGGCTTATTAACTCCTTTGAAATTCCCAGTTTGGATTCAAGTGTGTCGGGGTTGTTATTTACTATTAGTTTATAAGAAGGGTCCAATACTTTTTGCCCCGATCTGTAGTTTTTAAGCAGAGTTACTCTTTCGGCCTTGGGATAGTCTTCCATAAACTGAAGAATATTGGATACCGCCGCGCCCCTGAATTTATAAATAGACTGCGAATCGTCTCCTACTACAACCAAACTCCTGTCTCCCATTTCTACCGGGCATAGAAGTTTAATAAGTTCGTACTGCGCGAAATTTGTGTCCTGGAATTCGTCCAGCAATACGTGTCTGAACTGTTTCCTGTACTTTTCAAGTATGTGTGGCCTCTCTTTAAAGAGTTTCAGCGTCCATGTTATAAGGTCCCCGAAGTCCATTTTCGACTTCTCCAATTTTATCCGTGTGTACTCAGTGTAAACGTGAGCAAGTTCGAATATTCTTTCTTTTTCTTCGTTTTCAAGCTCCGTGTTTTGAACAAACTTTTCAAAATCTTCGGGAGATACATTTTCATCCTGCAGTCTCGAAATAAATTTTAGAATGGCCGAAATGAATTTTGTGGGATTTCCCAAAGGTCTGAAATATTTCAGTCCTAGATCAAATAGATTCTTGCGTAGCAATATCCACTGCTCGGGGGATGAGAGGAGTTTGTATCCCGGGTCGATTCCAATCTCAATACCCTCCGCGCGTAATATTCTGTCGGAAAATGAATGGAAAGTTGAGATCCACGGTTCTTCGTAACCTAAAGGCATTGCGTCGCCTGTTCTTTCGACCATTTCTCCTGCGGCCTTTTCGGTAAAAGTGAGAGCAAGTATTTCTTTTGGTTTAATTCCCTCGGCTTCAATAAGGTTTTTAATGCGTTCCGTGATAACCCTTGTTTTTCCCGTTCCGGCTCCGGCTACCACTAAAAGGTGTCCCTTAATGTGGTTTATGACTTTGATTTGCTCTTCATTTATGTCGGTCTTCTTCTTGGAAGGCATGTGACCACTATTATAGCGCAAATGTTCTTAAACAGTGCCGCCAGGTGGCTTTTTGGGTAACTTGTAGTATAATAATCCTATTCAAGTTTTAGTGCATTTTTTATGATTGGGGAGGTAAAAATGGCTGCTGCTTGCTATGTCGTTGTAGGGGTTGTTTTTTTGGTTTTCTTTGCTTTGTCTTTGGTGGTCCTTTTTTCAGATCCTAAGGAAACCTCCACCACAGGATAGATTTCTTCGCGCTCCTCCTAGAGCACCCCGGTGAGTGAGAACAACAGCCTGCTCAAGCTGCTCATATCACCGGGGATTTTTTTGTCTTTTTAGAGAGTTTTTAGCTATTCTAATAGCTTCTTTTGCTCGGCATCATCGATAACCTGTATCTTCTCAATCTTGTTAAACAGTCTTGAGAACTTCGTTCTTATTCCGTCCATAGATTTATAACCGTTCGAGATATGTTTTTCCAGAACATCCAAATCGTCGTTAAACTTAGATGCCTCCAATTTGATCCCATCCAACGCCTTGAGAACCTCACCTGCGTGTTTTTCCAGATTTTGCTGGTGGAAAGCTACCAGAAGTACTTTCAGGAAGTAGGAGAGAGTGTTGGGGGATGCCATGACTACATTTTTTTCTTTGGCGTAGGACTCTATCTCAGGGGTGTTTACGATTAACTCATAGTATACGTTTTCCGAGGGTATATACATGATGGCCTGATGGGTAGTTCCTTCTTCCGGGAGTATGTATTTAGTGGCGATTTCTTCAATCTTTTTCTTAACGTCGCCTATGAAAACTTTTTTCAGACGGTCGCGTTCATTTTGAGCGTCAGCCTTTAACATCGCAGCAAAATTTTCCATAGGAAATTTTGAATCGATTGGGATTATTCCTTTTTCGGTAAATACCACGGCATCGCAAACCGCCCCATCCCTGAACTTGTATTGGGTTTTAAAGTGGTCGTGGGGAAGGAAGCTCTCGAGTATCTCATAGAGAAATTGTTCTCCGAGCCCTCCGCGTAGTTTTGGAGACTTCAGCACGTTGCTCAGGTCTTTCATGTCGTTTCCAAATTCCTGAATACCGCCCAACTGTTTTTGCACTGTTCTGATGACATCCTGCGAAGCGTCGAGGCGTTCCCAAATAAGTTTGGTCTGGGCGTTCATTGCCTCGCGGTGTCCTTTCATCTGTTCATCCAACGTGCCTCTTTGCTGGCTTAGTTGTTTTTCCAACACGTCGCTGCTTTTATCTACGGAGCCCTTCATTTCTTTTAGCCATTCCATAAGAACGCCGGTTTCGTCCCCCTTTATGTTTTTGATGTTCTTTATCTGTGTTGATAAATAGAAGACAAGAAAGCCTAAGAGTATTAGCAGTACGGCGAACATGACTATTACCAGTTCATTACTTAGCATGCGATAAGAATATCAGCAACCCGCCCACGAGTCTAGGAAGGTAATGTTAAAATCATGTATATGCCGAAGTTTTTGTACACAGCCATTTTTCTGTCCATTCTTTCCACTATGTCTTTGGCTTATTCACTCTTAGTACTAAAACCGTCCAACTACTCTTATATTTTTATTTTTCTGATTTCACTTTTTTTATTCTTTACCGGGCTGTTCTCAACAACCGGATTTTTTGTTGCAACCAAGAAATTCGGCAAAGAACGCGACCCGCGGGTTCTATTTAGAGAGGTTTTGAAGATATCGGCGTACGTGTCTTTCGGAATTTTTATTTTCTTTTTCCTGAGAGGATTCAAGCTGATAAGCTTACTTAATATTTTCCTGTCCGTAGCTTTTTATCTGGCCTTGGGCTACCAGCTTTTTATATACGGTAGAAAAGAGCGGTAGTGGTAGAATAACGGTACTTATGGACAAGAAAAAGGTATTAATTACAACTGCAATAGACTACACAAATGACGTCATCCATATCGGTCATGCCTACCAAAAAATATTAGCTGACTGTTTGGCGCGCTTTTACCGCGGGCTTCTAGGGAAAGAAAACGTTTATTTTTTGACAGGCACCGACGAGTATGGCTCTACCAATCAAAAGGCTGCCGAAAAAAGAGGCATTACTCCAAAGGAACACGTGGATGAAATATCTTCGAAGGATAAGGCCGAGCTGGATGCTTTGAACTTAGACTATAACCGTTTCATCCGCACAACCGATCCGGACCACCGTGAAACGGCGCAGAAATTTTTTCAAAAAGTTTTTGACAACGGTGATATTTATAAAGGCAGTTATACCGGGCTGTATTGTGAAGGATGCGAAGCTTACAAAACTATGTCGGAACTGGATGTGGACGGAAGGTGTTTATTGCACCCCACCCGCGATATTCAAAAAGTTGAGGAAGAGAACTACTTTTTCAAATGGAGCGAATATTCTGATTTTCTTAAACAGCTGATTGATGCGAAAGGTTTTGTTTTACCGGAAGGCAAACGCAGAGAAATGCTCGGTTTCATTGAGCAGGGAATAAACGACCTTCCTGTTACTCGCCCGGGATATAAAGTGAGTTGGGGTATTCAGGCGCCAAACGATCCTGAGCACGTCATTTACGTTTGGTTTGATGCGCTGATAAATTATTTTACTGCCGCCGGGTCTGAAGGATTTTGGAACGATGAAACCCATATTATTCATGTTCTTGGAAAAGACAACGCAAGATGGCACGCATTATTGTGGCCGGCAATGCTCAAAAGTGCGGGGAAAACACTTCCTTCTACAATTTATGTTCACGGCTTTGTAAATCTCAACGGAGAGAAAATAAGTAAATCCAAGGGAAATATTATCAAACCTTCGGAACTTGTCTCCCAGTTCGGTGCCGACGCAGTTAGATATTATTTTATTAAACACGGTCCCGTGATAGAGGACGTGGATGTTTCCGTCGATCATATTAAGCAGGTATATAACTCCGATCTTGCCAATGGACTGGGAAATACAGCTTCGCGTTTGGCGCGTCTCGCTGAGACTTCAGGATTTGAGTTTCCTGTGCCCGAACTTAAAAAGTGGGACGAAACTTTCACGGAGCACTTCAATAACTTTAGAGTTGATCTGGCCGTCCAACACGTCTGGTCAAAACTTGGGGTTTTGGATAAACATATCAACGACAACAAACCCTGGGCAATTAAAGATGCTCCGCACCTGCAAACAATTCTGACATGGGAAATTAACGAACTGAGGGAAATAATTAATTACCTCGAACCGTTTATACCTGTAACCTCAGAAAAACTTTCCGGGGTTTTCAGTAAGGAAAACATTTCTTTGAAAGACCAGCTATTCCCGCGTCTGTAATATGCCGAAACTTCTTTTAATAGACACATTTAACTTTCTCCACAGGGCGTACCACGCTTTACCCCCGAGTTTCCGTGATGCTAATGGAGAGCCCACAAATGCACTTTACGGTGTTACTTCGATGCTTATCAATATGCTCACACAGGTTAAGCCCGACTATTTGGTTGCAGCTCTCGACGGAGAAAAACCCACTTTCCGCGTCGAAGATTTTACTGCGTATAAAGCGCACAGAAAACCGATGGAAGATTCGTTGGCCTCACAGATACCCAAGACCCTGGATATGTTGAGTGCGTTCGGGGTTAAACAAGTCTTAGTGGACGGTTACGAAGCCGACGATATCATTGCCACCCTGGCGTTAGGTTTCTCGGGAAAAGTAGACGTGATAATCGCATCAAACGACCGCGACCTTTGGCAACTGGCAGGAAAAAACGTTATGCTTATGGTTCCCGACAACAAAGGCAAACTTGAGTGGATAGGAAAAGATGAGGTTTTTGCCAGGCTGGGATTTCCTCCCGACAAAATTGCCGATTACAAAGGTTTAAGAGGAGACCCGAGCGACAACATTCCGGGAGTTTATGGCATCGGAGAAAAAACTGCGGTCAAGCTTATAGAACAATTCGGCTCGGTTGAAGATGTCTACAGAAATATTGAAAAGGTCACTCCGGAAAGCTTAAAAGAAAAATTGCTTGAAAATTACGAACAGGCGCTGATGAGCAAAAAACTCGCGACTCTTATTATGGATGTACCGGCCGGAGTTACATTAAGCGATGTTAAATACCCGGGCTACGATAAAGAAAAAGTTCTTGCCGAGTTGAGTAAATATAATTTTAAATCCTTGATGAAAAGGCTGGGATTATTACCGGATGAGGATAAAAAAAGCTCTTCCCAGCCGCCCGACGAAAACCAACTGGGGCTTTTTTAAAATGGACAAAAAAGAAAAGGCAGAAAAAGTTGCGCTGCTTTTACAAAAAGAACACCCGTTTCCCAAAACAGAACTTGTGCACTCGGACGAATATCAGCTGGCTGTCTCTGTCATGTTATCGGCGCAAACTACCGACAAGAAGGTAAACCAGGTCACCCCCGCCCTTTTTGCAAAATTCCCTGATTGGGAGGCTCTGGCATCTGCGGATATCAATGAAGTAGCCTCTCTTATTAGACAGGTCAACTTCTACAAAGGTAAAGCCCAAAGGATTATAGGCGCCGCCCGTACGGTGCTGTCTTTATATGCCGGAGCGCTCCCCCGCGATATGACCAAGCTCATGAAACTCCCCGGAGTTGCCAGGAAAAGTGCGAACGTGATAATGCAGGAATTGTGGGGAATTGCGGAAGGCATTGTAGTGGACACTCACGTATCCCGGGTGTCTGCGAGGCTGGGGCTCACCTCTAAAAAAGATCCGAAAAAGATCGAAGAGGAGCTCATGAATTTATTGTCTAAAAAATATTGGAGAAATTTTTCAGGCAGCACCGTTCTGCACGGAAGATATGTTTGTACCGCAAGAAAACCTAAGTGCGGAGAATGTGTGCTTAATGAAATATGCCCTTCAGCGTATAAAGTGTAGGGGTCCGGAAATTAATTTTCCGGTTTAGTCAGAAGGATAAAAATGCTCCCCATTTTTCCGCTATCCGTTTCTTTGTATCCCCACATCCCTGTCCTGTTCAGTTCAAATTCCAAAGTACCTCCGGACGCTATCTCCACCGGTTTTCTGAATTCTTCAAAAAAATCTTTCATTTGCTGAAGATAAATACTTTTGTCAGTTCTATTTATCCATCTTACTGTTTGATACTTAAGACCGTTTGTCGAGGAAGGGGAAAAACCTAAGTCGTCAAAAGTGATCTCCAGAATTTCTTTTGGTTTTTCAGCAGGCTCTTCTTCCGGTGTTTCCTCAGCTACCTGTTCGTCCGGCAGCGAGGGTGCATTCCAGAGACCTTTTGGCGTGTAATTACTTCCTGTGTTAACTCCCGGATTATTTAACGCTTCTTTTCCGGTACTGCTTTCTGAAGGGGCGAGAATAGGTCCCCTCACTTTCCGTGATGACGAGGTGAGAATTATCAATAGAAAAATTCCGCCGATCACCAGTCCTGTTATAAATATTTGTTTGTTTCTTAATATAAATTCTCTCATCAGAATGATTCTATCAAATAAGGGACGCGACCGTTTCTTTCACGAGTTCTTTATTCACAAGATACCTCGGAGGCTTGTTACTTATTAGTACGTCCACAACATTTTCCGCAGCCATACGTGCCATTTGAAGTCTCGCCTCCCATGTTGCACTTCCTATATGCGGGGTAAGAACTATATTGTTCAGTAGTTTTAGTTCGGGGTGAATTTCCGGTTCGTTGGCAAACACATCAAGAGCCGCGCCCGCGATATAATCCTGTTTCAATGCTCTGGCCAGCGCCTCTTCGTTTATAATCTTTCCCCGCGCAGTATTTATGATATAGGCAAGAGGTTTCATTTTTCTGAACTCGTTTTCTCCGATCATGTTTTCAGTTTCAGGTGTGAGGTTGCAGTGTATGGATATGAAATCGCTATTTTCGAGTAAATAATCGAGTTCGACTTTTTCTGCGTCCAACAAGCTTTCGGCCTCAGGGTGTCTATTTACATCTGTGTACAATATCCTCATGTTCAGGCCGTTTTTAGCCATGCGCGCAAGGTGCTGACCGATTCTTCCAAAACCGATAATTCCCAGGGTGTCCCCCATTATTTTAGGTCCTACAAAATCCATCGGATTCCAGTATTTATTATTACCTGTCCTGCAAAAACGGTCGGCTTCGGGAATCCGTCTACCCGCTGACAACATAAGAGCAAGTGCATGTTCAGCTACGGATTCGGTAAGATCCCCCGGTGTGTTTCCGACGAAAATATTTTTCGAAGTAGCATGTGGAACATCTATATGGTCGTAGCCTACAGAATACGCAGCAATAACTCTTAACTTTTTCGCAGCGTTGATGATCTTCTTATTTATTTTGTCGGACGCTGCCGGAATTACCGCGTCGACGTCTTTTACAGCTGCCAGCAATTCTTTTTCGGACAACGGAGGCCCCTGTCTGTAATCAAGCTCAATATCTTTATACTGCTTCAATATGTTGATACCCGCCTGGGGAATTTCTCTTGTGATTAGTAATTTCATTTTAAAAGCTCGGGAGAACCGAAGAGCTTCATTTTAGTTTCCACGACCTTTTGAACTTCTTCGATGGGACGTTTCATGTATTTGTAGGGGGCAATTTCAGTTGTTTTTCCGATTTCTTCCTGGAGAGTCATTTTGAAGGCCACTCTTAGCTCGGAATTCACGTTTACCTTTACAATCCCCATCTTTATAGCGTTTCTTACATCGTCATCATAAACTCCGGAACCTCCGTGTAATGAAAGATACGTATGAGGGAGTGCAGCGCAGATCTCTTTTAATTTTTCGAGATTGAGATGAATTATGTCGGCGTATATTCCGTGCAGATTTCCAATGAAGCTGGCAAATACATCCACACCCGTTTTTTCAACGAATTCTTTAGCCTTCCTGGGATCGGTAAAAAGCTCGGGTTTAGAATACATCTTCGTATTTTCCTTAGTGTGGTCTGCCGAACTTCCTTCGATGTGATCTATTTCACCCTCGACCATTATTTCCTTTTTGTGTGCTTCTTCCACAACTATTGCTGCATTCTCAAGATTTTCTTCGTAAGAGAATTTACTTCCGTCGTAGTGGACATAATCAAACCCGGCCTTTATTGCCTCCAGGATGCTCTCCACGGACTCCCCGTGGTCCAGGTTTAATATTATCGGAAGTTGAATCTGATCTTCGTAGGCACGCGCCAGGTAGACCAGTTGCTTAAATCCCATAAAACCTGCTTCACCGGGGGAGGCCTCTATCAGAACAGGACTGTTCAGGTTTTTTGCTGCCTGTGTTATCGCCTTAAAAGTTTCGAGGTTGCCTACATTGAATGCGCCGATGGCTACGCCCTTTTCCCGCGCTTTTTTAAATAATTCCTGTGCTTTCATATCTGTTTAATAATACCTTCAATTTCTTTTTTGGTAAGAAGACCTTTGGTTGTTCCTATCTCTTTTATAATACTCCCGGCATTGGCCACGCCCCATTTCAATGCTGTTTCCGCTGGTTTTCCGTAAAATATTGCCGACAAGAAACCGGAGGCAAAAGCGTCTCCCGCTCCCGTTTTATCCGCAACCGGTCTTTCATCGGAGTAGCTGTTTTGGAAAGTTACTTTGTTTCCGTCGCTGCACGAAGCGCCACTGTTAGAATCGGTAATGACCGTCATTTTAGGACCGAGCTTGTGAAGTTTTTGGTGGAGTTCTTCTGTTTCTCCTTTACCGACCAGAGCTATAGCTTCTTCGCGGTTCAAAAAGAATATATCGGTAATCTCTAAAACATTTTCAAAAGTTTTTAGACCGTGTTTCATCTGAATTGTACCGGGATTAAACGCTACGCCTACACCGGGGTTTTGTTTTACGTACTCAATAAGTTTGTGCTGGAAATCTTCGAAACCCTTACCCATTGAGGTGTAGTAGAGCCACTTGGGTTTTTCCCAATCCAGTATTTTGTAGTTTCTTTCCGCATGATAGCTGAATATGGTTCTGTCGTTGCCGTAGATAATAACGCTGTTAACGTTCGTATCATCGTCCGGAGTCTTGATACAGAAAGTTGTGTCTACCCCGTGATTATTTAGCTCAGTTACAACTCTTTCTCCGTTTTCGTCGCCGCCGATTTCTGTATAAATTACTGTTTTCAGGCCAAGTTTTTTGCCCCCGACCGCTACATTCAGCGAATTTCCAGCAACTGCGGTCTCAAAGTGCTCGACGGGTATTTTAGAGCCGTGGTAAAAGCAAATCTTAGGTTCGGTGCCCCCTTCCACTAGAGGAAGTCCGTCCTTGGCACCGATTTTCATATATAGATCTATGGCTACATCGCCTATAGTGAGCAGGTCCATATTATTTTTCTTTGAACATATTAAGTATAGCCTCTACAACGTGGTGAGAGCTAAT
>Ga0209417_1000232_pt1 | contig 147651 bp, 77 predicted proteins | sample RifGroF2_FD_184002 | JGI IMG/M metagenome (GOLD analysis project Ga0209417, IMG submission 184002) | Groundwater microbial communities from Rifle, Colorado, USA - Groundwater F2 (SPAdes) (version 2) | ecosystem: Environmental > Aquatic > Deep subsurface > Groundwater | place: Rifle, Colorado... | reverse complement strand
CATGACCAATTATGGCGTACTGATGGAGGGGCGCATCGAGCCGGAGGCTGCGCGTAAAGACATGCCCCCGCCGATGGGCTATCCCGGCTACAACAGCATGGAAAATGGGGGCTACAATTTTACCTACCAAACCCCCGGCGTTTACACCATGACGTTTTCTTCCATCGTCGGCTGGATCGCGCCGCCCACGCAAATCGTCGACGTGGTCGCCGGCCAGGTCGCCGCGTGCACCGGAGTCTACGCGGCCGTGGATGCCGGGACCCGGCTGACGGTCAACATCGAGCCCAGCCATCTTCGGGATTCCGTCCGGTGGTACATTCAGGGGCAGTCGTGGTCGTATCGATACGAAAGCGGTCGGACGCTCACGCATCTGGCGCCCGGCGACTACACCATTCAGTTTGACGGGTCCTCCGATTATTATGCGCCGGCGAACATTCACGTGACCGTTGCGACCAACGCCCCGGTGGAAGTCGTAGGCGAATATACCGAACACGCGGGTTTCCTGGTCCTGGTCATCCAAGCGCCTTCGTGCGTGTCTCAACCACGATGGGCGATTCGGGATGGCACGAATGCCCTCGTGTGGCGTGAAGACTCGTACCTGCCGAACATACCGGCGGGAACCTATAGGTTCACCTTCTCGGAGCCAGAAGTGGAAGGCATTCTCGCTCCGGCCGACATGGATGTTGTCGTTGAACCCGACGGCAGGTCCGAGTGCCGGGTCGAATATACGCTGGATCCTTCCTATACCCCGCCTCCGGCGTCGTTGACCTGTTCCTTGACGCCGGCCGCCGTGGCGGAAGGCATGCGCTGGGGCATACGGAACGGCACGAATGTCGTGTGGTACGAAAGCGGCGAGGTTGCCGGCAACCTGGCGGATGGCGTGTCGTATGTCCTTACCTTTTCGCCTGGCGTCGATTGGAGAGCGCCCTGCGATACGGTCTGGCAGGCGCCCGCCTGGGATGGTTGCTCCCGGCAATACGGTCATTACGCCGACTACGTCTATGCGCCCGGAAGCATCACGGTAAGGTTTGAGCCGGAAGCAGCGGCGGCTGTGGCTCGGTGGCATATGTGGAATGGAATCGCTCAGTCTAACCTGGAGTATCAAAGCGGTCAGACGGCGCTATATTTGCATGTGTCCGAAGTCGTAGACTACATGCCTTACTCCTATACCGTAACCATCGACAGCAGCTCTCCCGATTGGGCGCCGGAAAAGACTTCCTACCAAGTGGACTTATATCGCACGAACGCAGATGTAACGCTCGTCGTTCCTTTCCATCAGGTTCCGCCGATTCCGCAAAACGGCGTCCTGCAAATGCGGCCTAACCCCGCCTACTTGCGTTTTAATGCCCAATGGGCGATCCGGGATGACTCCACCAACCTGACGTGGCTTGGACGGAATGACCAAGTCGAGAATCTGGCGGTGGGCTGCTACACGGTCACTTTCAGTTCCGTTTATGGGTACCTGACCCCGCCGGATCAGGTGGCGGAGTTGCCGGCCGGCTCCAGTACCAATATCGTATGTCCCACCTATGAACGGGATATGACGATCCCCGCCCAGATGACCGTTAATATTCATCCCCCGGAAGCCGTGGCGGATGGCGCCCGGTGGGTCCTGATCAACTGGAGCACAACGAACGACAACGAGCATATTATTTACCACGACAGCGGAGAAATCGCGGCGCCTCCGGGAGGGCACTATATCGAAATCGGTCTCCTGGACAGCACCAACTGGGCGGCGCCGGATGACTGTGGGCTCGTCTTCATTCCCGCACCCGATACCAATGCGGTGTTCGTCATCGACTGTGTGTACACGCAACAAATCGCTCGAGGAGGCATCGAATGCGATATAACTCCTAAAAGTTCCGGGCTGTGTCTCGATGGGGGCGGTTACAATAAGTGGGGCCTGCGAGCGGAAGGGACCAACGTAATCAGGAGTCTTTACGGAAGCAGCTTCTGCGAGCTGGTCCCGGGCGTTTACACTGCGACATTCGACCGGGCCTATGGCTGGATTACCCCGCCGGACCAGGTGGCGACCGTTTTGCCCCTGCAAACAACGAGGATCAGTGCAAACTACGTCCTCGCGACCGGGCCGGTTGAGCGCATTTCCTGCGTCCTGACCCCCTCTGACGTTGAACAAGACGGCGCTTGGCGCGTCACGGGGTTATTGTTCGGGAACAGAAGCGGAAATACGAGGAACCTGCCGGGCCCCGGCACGTATGAAATCACGTTCGCCGATGCGGTCGGCATGAACAAGCCGGCTAATCGAACGGTTGTCGTGGGACCAGGGCAGACGGTGCTGGTGACGGGCGCTTATACGCGAGTTCCGTCCGTGCGAATTCTTTTGCCTCGCACGTATTCCGAGTTTATGGAGAGCGAGACGATCCATTTCCAGGCGCAAACATTTCTGTTGAACAGTAATGCGATCGTGGAAATGGAATGGTTCGAACGCCTTTGGAATTCATGCAGCAGCTTTGGTTATGGTCCGGCGGTTGACGTGCAAGCCTCCCATATGCCCGGATATGATGGAGCTCTCAATGGCCGTGGGGATACCGCTTCTGTTTATGTGGAAGCGACCGACGCGTCGGGGAATACCTATACCTCCCAAGTGGTGACGATTTACTTGCACGCGGATAGTAACGCCAACGGTCTGGCCGACGCCTGGGAAAGCCAGTACTGGCCGAATGCGCCCTCCAACGCGAGCCGGACGGCGATGGCCAAGACAGCGGGAGAACGCAATCCCTACGAAAGCGGCGGCGGCGAGTTTGACTGGGATGAGGATGGATTCGACAATTATGCCGAATGGCTTGCCGACACGGATCCCACGGACGGGCAGTCGTACTTCGTCGTGGAAAGCGCGATGGGCGCGGCCGGGCCGGAATTGCAGTGGCACGCCTGCAGCAACCGCGCCTATAACGTCTATGTAACCGAAGACCTCCATCAAAGCTTTCGCCTGCTGAAGACGCTCACGGTTGACGAAGAGCCCGGAATGCACCGTTACCAGCCGGAAAACCAGAGCGATATGCAATTCTATCATGTTGAGATGACGCGGTAAGGGGCAAATAATGGATCTTGACGCCCGTTTAAGTTACATGCTAGTATGCATCTAGTATTAAGGAGCGGGCATGAGGCGTACGACGTTACATATCGTCAGGCGAATGGCAGAAGCTTCTGCTGGAATGATGCTTCTGCTGATCGCCGCAGGAGGAACGGAAGCCCTTGGTCTGACGAGTTCTATCCCTTTGCTGGCTAATGGCTATATTTCGGTAACCCTCGAACCGACGAATGCGCTGCAACTCGGCGCGCAGTGGGCGTTGGGTGCGGATTTGCCGGAGGCGGCGTGGCATAACAGCGGAGAGACCGTTCCTGTTTTCATCGGATACAACACGATCAGGTTCAAGTCGGTCTCCAATTGGTGGTCGAAGACCTATACTTCCGTGAATGTTGCATCGGCAAGCGTGGTTTGTGTGACCAACACGTATCTCTACCATCCGTCGGGCACGCTCACGGTGAACATGATGCCGACCAACCTGCTGGAGGGAAACCTTCAATGGCGCTTTGCCGGTGAATCGACGTGGCGTGGAAATGGCTCCGTCGCCAGCAATGTAATTCCGGGCGAGTATTGGATCGCGCTGAGCGATTTATCTGGCTACGCCATAACCCCCGCCACCCGCACCGCGAAGGTTGGTCTCGGAGCCGACACGGTGATGAACTATTACTATATCGACGGGCCTGCGGTGCAAATCACCAACCTGACCTGTCATTTGGAGCCCGACCTTTCCCCGATCCACGAGGCGCAATGGTCCATCCGCCGCTATGTTTATGCGCCCAAATATAGCAGCTATTCTTACCGTTGGCATTCCAATGGGGCGGCGGCCAGCTCCTTCCCAACCAATGACTTTGCGCTGACGTTCCAACGCCGGCCTTTCTGGCGCGCGCCGGAGGTGATTTCTTCCTCGGAGATTCCCTGCACGAACGGGATCGTGGACTTGAGGGTCGCCTATACGCCCAACTACATGACCAATTATGGCGTACTGATGGAGGGGCGCATCGAGCCGGAGGCTGCGCGTAAAGACATGCCCCCGCCGATGGGCTATCCCGGCTACAACAGCATGGAAAATGGGGGCTACAATTTTACCTACAAAACCCCCGGCGTTTACACCATGACGTTTGCTTCCATCGTCGGCTGGATCGCGCCGCCCACGCAAATCGTCGACGTGGCCGCCGGCCAGGTCGCCGCATACACCGGAGTCTACGCGGCCGCGGATGCCGGGACTCGGCTGACGGTCAACATCGAGCCCAGCCATCTTCGGGATTCCGTCCGGTGGTACATTCAGGGTCAGCCGTGGTCGTATCGATACGAAAGCGGCCGGACGCTGACCCATTTGGCGCCCGGCGATTACACCATCAAGTTTGGCTGGGTCTTCAACTACGATGTACCGGATGACATAACCGTGACCGTTACGACCAACGCCCCGGTGGAAGTCGTGGGCGAGTATGCCGAGTCGGGGTTTTGCATTCAGGCGCATCTTTCCGCAAACGACGGACGTTGGGCTCCCGAAGGAGCCCGCTGGGCGATTGCAGGGGAAAACTCCACCGGGTTGGTTTGGAGGCTGAGCGACGAACGTGCCATTTGCATGCAGGGAAACACGGTGGTCTTTTCCCGAGTGGAAGGCTGGTTTACCCCTCCTGAGGTCGTGGTGACCGATCGGCCTGCGTATTATCAATTGGATGTGGAAGGCGTCTACACCTGTCGTCCGGATGCCAAGGCGGGCTTGAAGGGAGATCTATATCCCTCCTGCGCAGTCAGTCATGGCGCACAGTGGGGAATTCGTTCCGGCTCCAATGTGTCGTGGCATGCGTCGGGAGCGTCCGTAACCAACCTGACGCCCGGGGCATACGATATTACATTTTCAGGGGTTGACGAGCCTGGATGGTACAAGCCGGGCGACCGTACGATTTCCATCAGGGGCAATGAGATTTGTGCGTTTGAAGGAGCTTATACGGCCGATCCTGTCCGCATTACTTGTTCTATTCTTCCCACGAATGCCGTCTCAAGCGGCGCCAAATGGACTATCCGTTACAATCAGGGGCTCTGGTTGTGGCGGGCTAGCGGGGAGACCTTCACCGGTCAGCCTGGGCATTATGAGGTTATCTACAAACCGATCAACGGGTGGTCCCATCCGGCAGAACAGAGTTGTTATCTGCCGCCGGGCGCCGGCATGTCGGTGACCGGGCAATACGAACGATTGAAAGACGACGGAGTCTTGCAAGTATGGCTGTCGCCCTCCAATCCGGTTCTTCCGCAAGCCGGCTGGCGCTTGGACGCCGCCACGAATGTCTACGGCCATGGGGCTGTCTTGACCAATTTATCCGTGGGCGCCCACACGATTTCGTTCTGTTATGCTCATGGATACTTCACCCCGGATTCAATCGAGTTTCTGGTGGGGCCTGGAGAAAAGCACACTTTCTCAGGCGCTTATATGCGGTGCCACTACTTAAATATCCGGGTTTTCCTGGAAGGACCTTTGTTGACAACCAATCTGATGCGCATGTTGTCCTCCAACATGATCTCCCGCTGCTCGCCTTACGCCGCCGATCCAAGAACGGTCGAGAACTGCCCTCGGGACGCGGTGGATTGGGTGCTCATTCAATTGACCGCCGGGACCAATCTGACCCCCTATTTTTCACGCAGCGCATTTCTTCGTAACGATGGTTGGGTGATGAATGACTTCGGCCTTCCGGGTATTCCAACGGAGTTCAAGAGCGCCACGAATTGGCTGGTGATCCAGCATCGAAATCACTTGGCCGTGATGTCCGCCGAACCGCTGGATGCAAACGCCTGCGATCATACGAACAACTTCCTTCGGAGCGAAACCTCGTATCGCGGCGGCTCGAATGCGGCCATCCAGGCGTCCGGCATCTGGTGCATGGCGGCAGGAGATACCGACGGCGATGGACGCATCACGGCTTTGGACTATTCCATGATGAGCACGCTCCGTCCCGCCGGCCTCTGCCGGGCGGATATGAATCTGACGGAATCCGTGAACGAATATGACGACTATTATGTGTTTAAAAATAGAGGCCGGCATTCACAGGCCTCCTGTGCCCCCGAAACCATCCTTAACAATCAATTGGTCTTTTATGCCGAACAGCAAACGGTGTTGAGCCTGTCCACCACGCGGGTTGAAGCGGCCGGAGCTGCCCATCTGGACTTTGTCGTCAATTCCAGCGGCGCCGCCGGCCGGCCGGCAACAAATGGATTTGTCTATGTCGCGGGCGCGGGAGTAGGACAGGACAGCCTGCAGGCATGGAACGAGAACGATCAACTGGGGCGCATCCATTTTAACGTGATTTCGCCGGAGATGGCGACCAGCGCCGGCAAGGCGATCGTACTGGCGGGCACGTCCGGCCCTAACGATCCCAATGCCGCGGCGACTCATTACCTGGCTGAAAAAGCCTATTCCACGTTACGCAACCGGGGCTTCCCGTCGGACCAGATTCAATATCTGAGCTTCCGTTCCTCTTCCTTCACGGACGGCGCGCTCACGCGCGCCACGGCGGCGGATGCTCTCTCGAATTGGGCCCGGGCTTCCGAAAAGCTGGTGGTCTATTTTGTCGATCACGGAAGTCTCTCCGCCTCCTCGGAGCCTTCGTTTCGATTGAACGCCGCGGAAAACCTGGCGGCCCATGAGCTGGACCAATGGCTGGACGCCCTGCAGGACGCGTACGGGACAGAGGTCGTGGTCGTGATCGATTGCTGCCGCGGCGGCGCGTTTCAGGAATATCTGCAATACGACGGAAGTGCGGAACGCGTGGTCATCGCCTCCAGCAGCGCGGATGAACCCGCCTACTTCGTGGCCGGCGGCCAGATCAGCTTTTCCGATGCCTTTTTCTCGGGCGTGCTGTTGGGTTACGACGTAGGGCGGGCCTTTTCCATGGCGACCAATGCCATGAGCGCTTATCAGCATGGGGCGATGATGCCGGCGGAGGCGGCGCAGGAGCTGGAGCTGGGCTTTGGCGCCTTGCAGGAAAACATCGGGCCTCATATCGGCGAGGTGTGTCCCAATCGGACGCTGACGGATCGCAGTTCGGCGACTTTGTGGGTTCGCTCCATTGTCTCGCCGGTTCCTCTCAAGCGGGTGTGGTGCGCCATCATTCCCCCCAACCATCAACCTGGCGTGTCCAACCCGGTCAGTCAGATGGCGCAGGCCGAATTGCTGTTGAACGATCAGGGCGAATATGAGGCCGTATATGGCGGCTTCAGCCAGCAAGGGTCCTACCGGGTGTTGTTCTATGCCGAAGATGTGAATGGTCGTGTTTCGCTTCCGCTCGATACGCATGTCGTTCAGGCGGGTTTTGACGAGCGGGCCATCCTGGTCATTTCCGGAAAAACCAACGAGGCCTCTTCGCTCATCTCTCAAACGCTGGCGTCCATGGTTTACCGAACCCTATGCGCGCGAAGCATCCCGCAAACAAACATCTCCCTGTTATATCCCGATATGGCTTTTGACGCCGATCTGGACGGCGATCGCGATGTTTTCGGAATCCCTTCCTGCTCGAACCTGCAGGCGGCGCTGGATTCGTCGTTTTCCAGCGCCAAGAAACTGACGCTTTACCTAACGGGGTCTGTAACCAATGGCGAGTTCTGCCTGAACGGCTCCGAAACCTTGAGTTCGGATACGCTCGACTATTTGCTGGATCGATATCAACGCTCCAATCGCCTGGTGATTACCGTCCTGGATTTCGACCGCTCGGGAGCTTACGTCACCAACATGGCGCCTCCGGACGGACGACAGCGCATCAACATCGCTTCCGCCAGCGCCACCGGCGCCAGCCTCTGCCAGGCGTACGGACTGGTCAGTTTTTCGCAGTTCTTCTTCAGCCATATCCTGGTGGGGCGCACGCTGGGCGAGGCCTTCGTGCAAACGAGGTTCGCCATGTTCAATGCCGCCGGCCATCTGCTGCAAACCGCATGGCTCAACGACAATGGGAACGGTGCGGCCAACGAGAAGAATCTGGACGGCGTCCTGGCCTCCGGGTCCTGCATCGGCACGGCCTTCTTAACTGGAACCGATCTTCCGGAGATTCATCGGGTCTGCGAACCGGCCATCGCGACGAACGACGCCGTCTTGATCTGGGCTTCGGACGTGACGGCCTCCCTGGGCGTCAGCAACGTCTGGTGCATGATCGCTCCCCCGAATGTCCAGGAAGGCCGCGAATGGCCCTTCATGGATTTAGCCTGGAATGCGGCCGCAGGCCGTTATGAAGGCGTCTGTGACCGTCCGACCCATGCCGGACTCCATATCCTGACCTTCCTGGCCAAGGACCAAGCCGGCCAGTTCTCCCTGCCGATGCAATCCCTCCTGTATGTGGCGGACCCCTTTGAGCCGGATAGCGTCGCCATCCAGGCCTTGGACCTGATGGCAGGCGAAGCTCAGACGCACAATTTTCACGCGCAGAGCGACGAAGATTGGATACGGTTTTTTGCGGTTTCCGGCATCGTGTTTTCCGTCGAAGCCAGGCAAATGGAGACCAACGTGGATGTCCGGTTGGAGGTGTTCTATGAAAAAGCGGACGGCGCCTTGACCCAGCTGGCATTTCTGACGCGCGACGAATACGGAAAAGGGGCGGGCCTTGTGGAAGCGGCGAATGTGGACTTTACGGCTTTCCCGGAATTGAAGCCGGGCATGTATTACGTGCGGGTCAGCTCCGCCGCGGCCGATGGCTGGGGCTGGGACAGCGGGTATCGACTGCAAGTGAGCATGCCCGCCGAGACCGGCGTCGTGGTGTCCGCCGTGGACCTGCTCAATCTGACGGCCGTTTCCGCCGCCGAGATTTGGGTGGATGGCGAATATCGAAGCGAGCTGGACGGCGTGCCGTACGTAAGCCTGAATCTCGAGGAAGGCCTGCATACGATCGAGCTTCGCGCGACGGGGCAATTCATGGCGCTGGAGGATCCTCATGCGGAAGGGCAGGTGGCGAATCCCTGGTCCAGTTATGGGAATCCCCGTTGGGTTCAGGCGTCCTCCTCTCAAGCGCGGTTTGCCGCGTTCCCGTTCATGCCGTATGTGGCGCTGACGGGGTGTGTGCGCGACAAATGGACGGGCGCCCCCCTGGAGGCTGTGCGATTGTCTTTTGTCGCGCGAGACGGCTTGATCGCCGGGCTTCACTACGACGGGCATCCGGCGTTTGCGTTGTACAAACAACCCTGGCAGACGGGGAGCTTGGGACAATTTCCTGAGGTGGTGCTGCCGGCGGTAAACTGGGATTTGACGCTTAGTCGCGCCCATTATTGTACGGGCAGCGTGACGAACATGATTCCCGGTTACATCGTGGGGACGACGAACCGTGTGGGGGATCTTTTCCTCGTGCCGGACGATCGGGATTCCAATGGCATCGCGGATGAATGGCAGGTCCATTGTTTTGGATCGAATCATTCGGTGCAACCGGAAGCGGATGACGATCATGACGGGCAAAGCAACCAGGAAGAATATTGGCTCGATACCGATCCTACCAATGCCCGCAGCTTCTTCGCTTTCAAGATTCCCGAGGCGGCAGAACCACCGGAGACCGGCGTGACCCTGACTTGGCCAACCGCACCCGGGAGGCTGTATGCGGTCCAGGCGTGCGGCCAACTCGAAGCTGACAGCTGGACCCACTTGGCGGGCCCGTGGACCGCCGACGTTCAATCGACCTCCATGACCTGGACGCAACAACCGTCCGAAGCGGCCGGTTCTTTGTATTATCGAGTGCGCGTTGTCTGTCCAACCCGCTGAAAAAATGCGGGGCATGCCGGTTCGTACGCAATGCATTTTTAAGTTCTTGCTTCAGGGTAACGAAGAAACTATTTATTGCGACTGTACCCGCCAAAGACGGAGGAGGGCTTGGAGAATTGAGGGAAAAATAGGAGGGGAATGCGAACGATGTGACTTCGGTCTGCGATCAAGCGCTTGTACAAGATCCAATAAACACAGCATGGATGGAGCTAAGTATCATGACAAAGATGAAGATGGTTTTGAGTGGTTTCTTTTCGGCCGCCATGGTCATGGCGGGTTTTTCGATGGCTCAGGAAGTAACGGCCCCAGAGGCCGTACAGGCAGCGCCGGCGCGCGAGATTGCGGCAGGTCCGGTGGGCATGAAAGTCAGCCTCCCCTGCAAAGTGCATGGCGACTGCGAAGATGAAGGCGAACCGCCGTTCATTGCTTCCGGCTGGATGGGCAACGCGGAGGCCATCGAATACGACGACTGCTGGAAGGAAAATCCCCACAACGGCGAAAGCTGCATCAAGGTGGCGTTCAGCGATCCGAAGAGCTGGGGCGGCATTGTCTGGCAGAATCCCGCCAACAACTGGGGCGACGACGAAGGCGGCGTGGATTTGAACGGCGCCAGGCAGCTTACGTTCTGGGCTCGCGGCGACAAGGGCGGAGAAATGGTCGAGTTCAAAATGGGCATCATTGCCAAGAACAAGCCATATTGGGATACCGGCAAGGCCGGCATGGGCAAGGTCAAGCTCGAGACCGCCTGGAAGCAGTATACAATCCCCCTCGAAGGCAAAAATCTTTCCCGTGTTCTCTCGGGCTTTGTCTTTGCTGTGGCGGGTCGTCCCGATCCTGTGACGTTTTATCTGGACGATATCGTTTACGAATAACCTGGTTTCGCATCGATGGCCGTTCCATTCCTCCTCGTGGGGATGGAACGGCCTTTTTTTGCAGGGCATTCCTCTTGATCTTTTTTCATGCTCCAACTTACACGCTGCGAGATTGGCGTGGAGGCAAGCGTTTACAAGAATTTTGTATGCCTTCTCGGGTAGAAGGAGGCTTGCGGATAGTTCATAACGGGCAACGTCAAGATGCACTCCAAAACGTGTTGCGCCAAAAATTAGTGTAATTTTTTTGGGAATATATCGGCAATTCAAACGACTCATATATTAGGGGGTGTTGGAAGTGCGCGCCGTCATGGTATTCGGTTTTTCAGTTTGAAGCGCACTCCTTCATATATTTCTATATGCCACGGTTCGAGCGATCTTTACATCAGAATTTGCGTAAAGATGCTCTTTCTCATTTGCGAGCTTGGTTGGGATCAAAAACAAGGCGGATGTTATACATGCTGGATCGTCTTCAAGAGCGTCGCGAAAGCCAGGCGAAGAGATTTCTGCGGTCATTTCTTTGCCAACGCTTGGAACAAAGGACATCGTTGTTCCCAAGAATTGGACTTCTTTCAGTCGGTGTTTCCAAGATTTGTAACGTATGCGGCGAGCGAAGAGACGCGCCGGCCGATTTCCTCGATACAAAGGCTTTCGGTTCCGGCGGACGAGCTGACAACAGGCGACGACCAAGGGACGCTTTGCTTGCCGCGCTCAGCGGCGCATTGGTCGTCGGGCTGATGTTCACCTCTCATGCGGACACGGGTTTCTGGAAGCAGTATGCCATCGTCAACTGGGGCGGCAGCGACGTATATCATGGCAATCCGATGTCATCGGGCTTCAACGGCGTGGACCTCGGTTCCACCGCTCTGGGCAGCGTATTCCTACTGGATGGCGGCGAGGCCAACACCTACGAGAACAGCGGCGACTGGGTCACCGATGCGCGTATGTTCTACCGCATCACGAACGCCTTGTACGGCACGGAGAGCTGGAATCAGGCGACCCTTGGCGGCGGAAGTCTCAGCGGGGTGGACCGAAAGTGGGAAACAACGGATTTGGGCCGCAAGTTGTCGACGAACGCGCCCGGCACGTACTACATCGAAATGTATTTTCAGGCGCAAGGCAACTGGTCGGGCGGCGATTGGCAGTTCAACGATTCTGCAACGCCGGATTACAAGGCCTTCTTCACGATTACAAATCTGCCGTGGGCCATCGACTGCTGGGTCACGAACAACGCGGGGCCGGAGTCCATGACCGTCAACTGGACGAGGCCCGGTTCCTACAATGTAATGGTGGTTCGTCGCTTGGGCGACTGGCCGGACGCTCCGGACAACGGAACGAGCTATACGAACAAGCAAACGTACGGCGCCGACGACCGCAACGTGGTGATTTACGCTTCCGGTTCCGGCTCTTCGACGATGGACCGCGAACTGATTCCGAATACGGCGTCGAATTATTACTATGCATTCTATACGGAAAACTTCAGTTATTACTCGGCGGTCACCGGCGTCGTTTATGCCGGCAGGAGCATGGACACAAACACGCCGGCTTTTCGTCCGGGCGAGGTGGTGGATTCGTTCGCCTACTTCGCGCCCCAGGATATCACCGCCGCGATCAGCCGGGGCACGAACTGGTCCGGCGCCTGGACGTGGGCAGAGGGCGCGCTGGACATCCAGGCCGGCTCCCTGACGCCCGCCGTGAATTATCCCGCCGCCTGGGGCAACAAGTTTCACGCCGGCCCGAACGTCGTGAGTTATCATGGGTGCCGCCGCGACCTGTTGACGCCTTTCACGACGGGGGCTTTCTACCTGGGTTTCGTATACCGCCCCGGCTCGACGGGCGCGAACAAGTGGTCGGGCATGTCGATATCCGACGGCAGCACCGAGAAGGCGATGATCGGATTGCCCGGCGGGGAAACGGCTGCGGGCGTCGAGAAGACGACGGGCGGAACCCGGGCCTTGTCGAGTTACAACGTCTCCACCGTGGGCGACAATACCATTATCGCCAAGTATGATTTCAGCACGCATACCCTGTCCATGCAGGCGTATTATCAGACCGATACGATTCCGCTGACGGAGCCGTCGTCCTGGGGGAGCAGTCTCGACCTGGGTGCCGGCTTTATTACGAGCATCAACCGGGTGCTTTTCAATGCCGGCGGTTGGGATGGAGGGGACGCGGGCGATGTTTACTGGGATGAAGTGCGCATCGCCCGGACCTGGAAGGAACTGCTGAATCAGATCGAACCCGTCTGGGTCGGCGGCGGCGCCAATAACAGTTGGAGCACGCCCGCCAACTGGTCCGCCAACACCGTGCCGGGCGAAGGAACCAATGTGGTCTTTGCCGACGCCTGGACCTCCGGCACGGGCATCAATCTGGACTCCGCCCGGACCGTGCAAGGCTTGCGCTTTAACGACAGCGCCGACGCGGATCTCACGATTTCGAACAACGCCCTGACGATCGGCGCCGCCGGGTTGGCCCTCAGCTCCGGCTCGGACGGTTCGCACAAGATCCGATCCGCCGTGGCCCTGGGCGCAGGGCAGACCTGGACGAACGAATCGACCCAGGATCTGGTGGTCACCGGTATCGTCTCCGGCGCTTATATGCTGCGCAAGCAAGGCGCGGGGCGCGTCACGCTGGCGGCTAATAATACCTTCAATGGCAACTTGTGGGTCGACAGCGGCGTGATGCGCGTCGAAGGCCATTACAATTCCATGGGCGGCGGCGACGTCTACGTCGGCACCAACGCGACATTGGAACTGAACAACGGAATATACTGGGGCAACAACGATTTCGTCCTTCATGGCACGGGAACCAACGAAGCCGCCGGCGCGATCCGCAACATCTCCACCGGCACGATTACCGTGCCCGGCAATATTACGCTCGAAGAAGATTCCAAAATCCGCGTCGACGCCGGGACGTTCCAGACCCGCGGCAACATCGATGCCGGCGCCCATACGTTGTACATCACCAACGACACTTCGTTTTCCATGACGTACAACTACCTGAGCGGAACGAAAATCGGCGGCGACGGCGCGTTGCACAAGACCGGCGAAGGCTATATGCTGCTGCGTCCTTCCGGCGCCGGTTTGCACGGCGACATCGTGTTGGCGCAGGGCGAAATACGACACAGCATGAACGACATCTACGGCGGCGGCACGTTGTACTTGAACAGCGGCACGACCTATCGCACGGATGCAGGCACCGCGCGCAATCTGCGACGCAACGTGCAGATTAACGGCGATATCACCCTCGGTCACGCGAACGGCGGAGCAATTAATGTTTATAGTAACGTGAATCTTTCCGGCGGCGCCCGCGGCATAACCATTCCCAACACCAACACCTTTTATAGCCGTGTGTCGGACGGCGGCTTGATTAAGAAAGGGTCGGGGCAACTGCTCCTTAGTTCCAGTAATGCGTTCGATAGTGGGCTGTGGATAGAAGAGGGGAAGGTTCGGGTCGGTCATGCGGCGGCTTATGGCGCCCATCCTGTGAGCATTGGAACCAACGCCTGCCTGGAGTTGAATGCTGCCGCCCTCAATTCCGTAACGGTAGAGGTTTATTCGGCAGGCCTTTCTGAAAACTACGGCGCCATTTATCAAACCCGAAACAGTACCATCTATTGGCCCGCTTCCATCATACTGCACGGCGACTCGCGGCTGACGGCGGCGTATGGTACTCTGTACATTACCAACGGACCTTTGGATCTCGGCGGCAACACGTTGGACCTGAACGTGCTTAATGGGACGCTTATCCTCAAAGAAGATGAAGCCTCTTGCCCCATCCTGAATGCCTACAAGCGAACGGGAAACGGCGCGATTTATAAGAGCGGTTTCGGATCCCTTTTAATCCGTCCGCAGGCCAGCATGACCGGCGATATTTATGTGGCGGAGGGCCATCTAAGACAGTATAGCGAAGTTCCTTTCCCCGCGGGCGGCACGATGCACTTCAGCAACGGAGTGTATTACATGTCAACGGTAACGAGCGGCGGAACCGTGACCACAAACCACATGGCGTTGAGTATCGAAGGCGATGTGACGCTGGGTTATAGTTCCTGGACCCGTCCATTGGCCTTGACCGGGCCCGTGAATCTGAATGGGGGTGTTCGTATCCTTGCGACTGGCGGCGATCACATCCTGTCCGGCAATATGACCAATGGGGGACTCGTTAAAAGCGGCGGCATTACCTCCAAGCTGTTATTGTTGGGAACGAACTCCTATGGCGATGGCACCGTGGTTTCAGCCGGCCACCTGGAGGGTCATACCGCCAGCCTTCAAGGCAGCATCAGCAACGACACCATGCTGACCTTTCGGCAAGACACGGACGGGACATACTCGGGAACCTTGAGCGGCGGCGGCATTGTCGCCAAAGCCGGCGACGGAGAAGTGACTTTCAGCGGGGACAACGCCCTCTTTACCGGGCCGATCATCGTCAGCAACGGCGTGTTGAAGATCACGCATGCGAATGCGCTGGGAGATGCCTCCGGCTTCACCACGGTCGCCAACGGTTACTCGCTGAGACTGCAAGGGGGGATTTCGACCCATCCCGAGCCGTTGACCATGCGCGGCGACGGGTATTATGGCGGCGGCGCGTTGGACAACGTATCCGGCAACAACACGTTTGGCGGTCCCATCACTTTGCAGGCCAACACGCGCATCCGCGTGCAGGCGGATACCTTGACGTTGACCAACGCGATCGTCGGGCCAACATTTACTTTGGAAGCCTGCGGCGGCGGGACGCTGCGCATCGACAGTCCGTTGGACATGCTCACTTCCGGCGGCATCAGCAAGATCGACGCCGGGACCTTGATCCTGACGGCGACCAGCACCAACAGCGGCAATACGACGGTTACCGCCGGCACGCTGATTCAAAACGGCACCAATGCGGTTTCCGCCGTGACGGTAGGAGCCCTTGCAACGTTAATGGGCGCGGGCCAGGCGGCGAACGTAACAGTTTCGGGGCTGTTGCGCCCCGGACCTTCCACAACCGGAATCGGCCGGTTGCGCGTGGCGTCGTTGACCATGAACGGCGGTTCCGCTCTTCGCGCAAAGATCGGCGATTGCACGGATACGACCGACCGCGACTACGTTCTCAATGACGGGTCCGCCACGATCAATGCCACCGTTACGGTCTATCCCGACAGTTCGTTGGCCGCCAACTGGAACAATACGCAGGATCACAGTTGGATCTTGATTCAAGGCGGCGTCAGTTCCATCGACAACTTTGCCTTGAATGAAACGTACTGGACGTTGCCTAAGAGCGGCGGCGCGTTTGCCCTTTCTCTGGCGGGGAGCGATTTGGTCCTGACGTTCACCGCGGGCGATGCGCCGGATATTGCGTTGTTAGGCATCAATCTGGCTATTATCCCCAACGGCGACAGCAATCCAGAGAGCGAAGACGGGACGGACTTCGGCCACTTGCACGTGGATACCGGAGGATCGCTGATGCATACGTTCGTCATTACGAACGGGGGCACCCAGAATTTGACGGTGGAAGAGGTTGCTATCGGCGGAGCAGGAGCGGCGGACTTCACGGTGACGAGTCAGCCTCTGTTGACCGTTATGCCGGATTCGTTTACCTCCTTCCAGGTCGAGTTCGATCCCTCCCTGCCCGGTATTCGATCGGCTACGATTTACATTACCAACAACGTGGACGGCAAGAATCCGTATACGTTCGATATCCAAGGCATCGGCGACTGGCCAGGGATTCAAGCGACGCCGCCGTCGATAGTGAAAAGCATGACGCTCGGATTTCCCATTTCAGATGGCAATTTTGGAGTGACCAACGTCGGCTACGGTACGATGTCGTATTCCATTTCTACCAATGTCGAATGGATAACCGTCACGCCTGTGTCTGGAAGTCTGGAACACGGCGAGGGGCAGCAGCATACGGTGGCCTTTAACCGCGGTTGCCTGGATTCGGGCAGCTATACGGGAACCATCACGATCGCGGATGCGACCGCATCCAATAATCCACAGGTGGTGACGGTCGTGATGACTCTGAATAGCATCGCCAATCCCAATCCCGTGTCGGTCGTGGCGGACGGCAACGAACTTGTGCGATTGGCCTGGACGCCATATAATGCTTCGTTCTATCGCACCATGATCGTTCATCGAGAGGGCGCGATGCCGACGCCGCCTTCTCATTGTCAGGCCTACAATGTGGGCGACAGTTGCGGCGGGGGCGCCGTGATCTGGAAGGACTATCCCAACGGAACGAACTACGATCATGAGGTGGCCTCGGGTCAAACGCATTACTACGGCTTCTACACGATTATCGGCAGTCACTACTCGACAGGAATATACGGCCAGGCGACGTTGGGGTCTTACAACGGCGTCATTACCGAACCGTTTCCTTATACCAACGGAGTGTCGCTGGACGGCTTGAACCAGGGCAGCGGTTGGACCAACGCCTGGTCGGTTGCAAGCGGGGCGTGGAGCATTACCAACTGGCATGCCGCGCCCGGTTTTCGCAGTATGCCTTACTATCCGTCCAATGCGGCGTATCGCGTTCGGTTGGCCGATCCGGGCGATGGCAACGAGGGCGCGGCATCGCGCTTTTTCGCGCCTGTGAACGTGGGCTGCATCTATGTTGCCGCCATCATGAGTTATCAATACAAAGGCGTGCAGAAATGGGCCGGCATCGAGTTGATGAGCAACGGCGTCGGCAAGGCGTTTGCAGGCAAGCCGTGGGACGGCACGCAGGAAACGCGGTTCGGCTTGGACGCGGAGGGCAGCGTTACCCTCTCCGGCAGTCGCGAACTCAATTCCTACGATGTAGTGGACGGAGATACCGGCAACGTATATCTGGTGATTATGAAGTACGATTTCTCCTCCCGAGCCCTGTCGGGTATTGCCTATTATCGCACCAACCAAGTGCCGGGCTTGGAACCCGGGACGTGGGACGCGACGCGAACGCTTGCGGCGGGGTATATGGACTCGATCAACGGCGTGCGCATCAAGGCCGGTTCTTCCGCGGGCAACGGCGCGATCGGAGACGTTCACTTCGACGAAATTCGCGTGGCGACCAGTTGGTCGGACTTGTTGAATCCGCCGCCGCCCAAAGTCATCTACGATTGGTTTGCCAACGCGAGCGGACGGCTGGCCAATCAGGGCGGGGGGTCCGGGTGGGGCGCGAATAACTGGCAGTGTGATGACAACGACAATCACGTCTACGACAGCGGCAGCTTCTCCGCGAGCTATTGGAGTTGTCCGCCCCCTGTATCGCACAAAGTGAAGCTGGTCGCGACGGAAAACGGATCCGTGCGTTATGCCACGCGCACGTTCGGCACGAACTTCACGAGCGGCAAGGTCTATTTCTCCTGGATGCAGAACTTCGACCACGCGGGCGGAGCCAACAGCGCGTATGCAGGCTTGTACATCATGTCGAACAACCAAGAATTGGCCTTTATCGGCAAAGTCCCCGGGGCCGACACGATGGGTTTGCGCTGGATGGGCAGCACGTCGGACACCAATTCGTCGCGACAGGTTTCCAACGGCACGGGCCATGACTATTTGTTTGTGGCCCGTTATGATTTTGCCACGCGAGAATTGTGCGCCAATGTTTACGCCACGAACGAATGCGTGGCCGAGGAACCGGTCGGTTACTGGGATGTAACCACGACGCTGGAAGCAGGGCATATCGACCAGCTTAACGGCATCCGGATCAAAGGCGGGGTGGACAGCGATCCGGCCAACAATATCGGCAATGTGTACTTTGACGAGATCCGGGTGGGGACCAACTGGTACGAAGTCGCGCGGCGGGACGGCGAAGACTATGCTCCCGACATGATCCTCGGCCCCACGCCGAAGCTCCTGTATGTCGGCACCAACTACAACACGGACGATAACCCGCAGGGCTCGTCCGCGGACATCACCATTACCGACGCCGAATTGTTCAATGCGTCCGATCCTCTGGATTTCGCGGTCTCGTGGGCCAATGTCTTCGGCGTTTGGATGACCAATTCGGACGGGACGTTCAACCTCAGCTCGCGCGAAGGCAACGTCAGTCCCAATTGGGATCCCGTGCGGAAAGTGGGCGAGGATTCGACCGAGATCGGCTATGATGCGTTCTTCACGAATTTCGTGGGCATCAACGGGGCGGAGACGGTCACGACGTATGTTCATCGCGCGTTCAACATCACCAATGCGACGATCGACGACACGTTCTATTTGTCGGTGAGCGCAGAGAACATGAATCCCGCCGGCGGCGGCTTCGCCGCGCCAAACGGCGCGGACGACGTGCAGTACCATCGGGCGCTGACGGTCAATACCACCCTGCAGTTCTACGTGCAGGACGACGACGCGGCGGCGCCGGTCAACGGACCTTTTACTCCCACCAATCGTTATCTGTTGAACGCCGATTTCGAGCAGACCAACGACTGTTGGTCGCGTCAAACGAGCTGGCTTAACGCCGCCGGCGCGGCGCCGGGTGAAGGGATAACCAATTCGATGGCGATGCGCTTGCGCATCCTCGACGATTGGGGCACATATTTTATCCAGGGGTTTGAGGTCGAGCACCCTGTCGTAGGGGGCCAACTCATGGTGGCGACGGTCTGGGCCCGCTCGCAATCGCTCATCCCGGCGGGTGGGACAATAACTATGACATTCCGTTTGTTCGACTGGCCATTGGGCGAGACGAATACCGCCTCTATTAACCTGCTTAACGAAGGCCTTACAACCTCGTGGAAGCCATTCCGGGTATACTGCTGGGCGCCGGCTTTGGCGACGCACGGGCGCGTGGAGTTCGACTTGAATAGCGCTTGGTCCGGCGGCTACGTTTACTATGACAATATATCCGTTTGCCTTGCCAGTGAATATACACCCGAGCTGGACGTGTATTTAGGCTCAAACAAGCTCAGTCGCGGCAACGCCATAGAGCCCCTTTATCGCCTAACCGATGCCCAGCTGGCCGAAGTGGATGCGGCAAAGCCCTTGCGGCTGTCCTTGGGGGCTTATGACTTATATAGCGGACTGGCTCATGCCCTTGACGGTTTTGTGACCAATATAACGACGCTCTCGATAGCCAATTATATCACCAACGATCATTCGCTTTATCAAGCCAACGAAAGCAGTGCGAACACGATCCAACCCGGCGCCACCAACGTTTGGCGAATAGACGGCATCAGTCAGGATTCTATCGAGTCGCTTTATCAGGCGACCAGCAATCGGATCAGCGTTAATTATTGGGACACCGACAACGACCGGTTTAGCGATCAACTGGGCCAATCCAATGTCTCGCTGGGTGCATTCTATGTGACGGACGAGGACGTTTTGCCGCCGGATTTCGTGGGCTCGAATCTGTTCGCCAACGCCGCTTTCTCAACGCCGATTCCGGGATACCCGGTCGGGTTTGACGTGTGGACGTATAACAACTGGGATACCGACGCCGGCTCGGATGGCAATCCGCAGTATGGCCGGCACGTTCGCACGCCCACGGGTGGGTGGCATGTGGAAGGCAGCACTCTTGTTGCGCATACCTACGAATCCGTGTGGCAACAGGTTTCAGCGACCCAAAATCTGGTCTACATTATGAAAGTGGACTGCCGCGCCGATATTATTCCGGTTTCTAACATCAATGTCTATATGAAGCTGGAAGCGCGAGGCGCGTCGGGGCTGATCGGCACAAACGAAATCCGCATTCAGGACTCGTTGACGCCATCCTGGCAGACTTATACTCATAGTATTCTGGCGCCCAGCAATACAACGGCTATTCGCGGGGTCTTCGGTTATTCCGGCAATGCAGGCGGGTTGATAACCAACGTGCTTCGCTGGGACAACGCCTATCTCGCCGCCGGCAATAACCCGCTGAAAATTATGCTGGGGGGGACCAACATATCCCGATACGACCAGGAATGGACGTTTATCGAAGGCGGCAGTTACGCAGTCGGCGACCGAATCTGGACGAATGCGGTTTATGTGATGACCGATCAGGATCTTTCCACGGTCAGCCCTGCCAATGCGCTCCAATTGCACATCGGCGTTTCCGACGTCGGCTCCGGCGTTTTGCGAGGGGATAGCATTCCGACGCGGACCATGACGCTTTCCTTTGAAAATTTCATAACCAACAACTACGAGGCCTTTAAATTGGAGTACAGCACGCCGGAGGAATTGACGACCGGACCCTCGACTTCCATCTGGGAATTTCTGTCGTTCGATTCGGATCAGATTAATGCCGTCATCGGTCGCACCAACCGGATCAGTTGCAAGGTCTCGGATATGGATGACGACCGCACGGGCATTGACTGGCTCGTCGAAACCAACAAGCAACTCGGGTTCCTGCATGTTTACGACGACGATGCGGCTCCGCCGTCCGTCAGCAACCTGGTGGTGCTGATGGGGGATCAAGCGGCTCCGTTGATCGAGGGAGCGAACACGAGCAATGTCGTCTATCGCGTTACGGACGGCGATCTGGCCAACGCCGGTGCTACGCCGGTCAGTTTGAGTTTTAATGTACACGATCCGGTCAGCGGCATACCCCGCAATACGGTCGGCGTCGAAACCAACATGAGCGTCACGGTGGAGGCGTTGACCGTGAACAACGTCGCCAATTACGTGGCGTTTCCGGTCAGTACGATGGATACGAAGGCGAACAACTCGACCAGTTTGTGGACTTGGTCGGTCAATCTCGACGAAAGCGCGGTGAGCAATCTCTACGGCGATACGAGCGATACGAGCACGGGGTCGTGGCGCAAGGTAACGGCGAATATCCCCGATGCCGACAGCGATCGGTTGGGCGATACCGCTTGGCGGAGCAACGCGCAGTTTGGCTTTATTTGGGTGTGCGACGACGACACCAACGCGCCCACGCATGGAGTTATGCGCGCCGGCAACGTCTTGCGCAATAGTCGGTTTGAAGAGCCGGGCTTCGGTCCGTTGCAGGCCCGATATTGGAATTGGGACTATCCGAACCAATACGGCAGCTACTGGGGAACGGCCACCCGCGAAGCCTGGGGGAGCTATCCGGCGGACGAAGGGTCGTATGTGGCGACCGTACGCGGCACGTGGGCTGAAGGGGACGATACGACGGGCGGTTTCTGGCAGCAAGTGACCAACGCCTGGGCCGCCGGCATGCCTTGGGAAGCCTGGGCTTGGTGCCAGAGCGATTTTTCGCCGTTGGCCGGCGCGCTGTTTCTGCAAATCGAATTTTACAACGGCGCCGGCACGTTGATTACCGCCCGCACGAATGTCTTTGCCGATCCGGGCGCGCCGTGGACGTACGTTTCCGTGACGGCGACTTCCCCGGCCAATTGCGCTTACGTGCGATGGGTGATGGGCGCCGACGATGTCGGAGCGACCGGCGCACTGAAATTTGACGAGGCGGGGCTCTCGCCGGTGACGAACGCGGCGATGAACTTGCTGATCGGCGGCAGCGGCGTGCTCATCGAAGGCTCAGGCACGAATACCTTCTATGAAGTGACGGACGAACAACTCGCGAACGTAAGCGCGACCAACCGCGTGGACTTCATTTTCAACGTGTACGATCCCACCAGCGGCGTGGCGCGCAGCGCGGTCTCCGAAGATTTGAACTTCGATGTCGGCGGCATTGCGGAAATGCAGAATCAATATGCGACGTATTCCAGCGCTCGCAGCAGCGCCGACGCGACCGATGCGGGGTCGACCAGCGTATTCAGTTTCGCCGACGGCTTTACCAAGACCTGGCTCGCGGCGCCGGGCGTCGAGACCGGGCTTATTCATCAGCTCATGGGCAATACCGACAGCATCTACCTGTCCGCGCCCAACGACGATACCGACCGCGGCGGAGTCGATCGGGAATGGATGATCGACCATCAAGTTGGATATCTGCGGGTGATCGACGACGATACGAACGGCCCGAATATGTGGCTGACCTATGCGGGCTCGGAATATACCGACGGCGCAACCTCGGATGCGACCGTCACCGACGAGGAAATGCTTGGCGGGCTGGATCTCGCTCTGGGCTTGTGGGACTATTCCGGCGTCTTCCTGACCAACCAAACGGCCGCGGCGACGAACTCCGACGGCGCGTTGGGGAACATCAGCCCGAATATGGATTTAGTGACGCCCGACGGCACGCAGGTCGTACAGGACCGGATCTTCGGCGAGACGGAACTGGCCAGCCCCGCCGGCAACGGCAGTTTGCACGCGACGGGCGTGGTCCAGAATCTCAGCCAGGTAACCTACGACGCGAACACCGTAGGCGTCTGGCAGGTGCGCATGAGCATGCAGGACTACGACAACGATCGCGGCGCGTATACGCAGGACCACGATGGCCATACCCACGCCGTGCCCTTTGACCGCGCCAACACCATTGACTATGGAGTCGAGCTGACGGTGGTGGACGACGACGAGGTCGCGCCCGTCAAACGGACGTTTAACGACAGCTCCTGGGGAGTCGGCATGGCGGCCAATTACTTTATTGTGGCCACCAACGGCACGATAGTGACGTCGCGAAGCAGTTCGTCCACCAACGTGCATTTTACCGTGACCGACGGTTACCTTGCCGGCCTCGATCCCGCGCACAATATACAATTCGTCTTCGGCGCCTTGGATGCCTATAGCGGCTTGTCGCGGGCTTTGGACGGAATCGGCACGAATGCCTACATGAACTTTTCCATCGGGTCGGTCCTCTCCGGCGTCATCACCGGCTACGACGAGACCGCGAGTTCGGTCAATACGCCCAATGCGGTCATGACCAACGTTTGGACCTTCGACGACCATGTGGTCTTTACGCGCGACGTCATCTCCAACCTGGTCTGCACGCCCGGCGTCAGCAATCGGGTTACGGTGACGGTTCCCGACGCCGACAACGATCGCGTGAACGACCGCATGGCCTACTACAACGACGTGGTCGGCTGGTTCTCGGTGATCGACGACGATACGACCGGCCCCGTCCTGTCCAGCGTCCGGTTCAACGGGGGGCGGAGCAACGTTACGGACGGTTCGCTGGCGGCCAACGGATTCTCCCTGACCGGCCTGGTGCAGGACGTCAAGGGCGTCTTGGGAACCAACTATCCGACCCTGCAACTGTTCAATCCCCTGACGCTTCTTTCGGGAACCGAGTACATGACCAATCCGCTGATTGCGGACGGCTCCGGCCGGACTCCGACCCCAACGTCCATCGGTCGGACCAACGTGCCGGTCGCTTTTGACGATCGGGTGTTGGGCTCCTGGACGGCTATTGTATACGCGGCCGACGCGGACGACGACGGCTGGGGGCTGGGCGACCGCACCTCGACGACCACCAATTATGTGTTCCAGGTCATCGACGACGACGTATATGCGCCGAACATCATCGGCGCCAAGCTGGGCGCCGGATCGGGGGGACTGGGCGCCGCCAATTTGATTATTTCCGAGTATATCGAAGGCAGTTCCTTCAACAAATACATCGAAATCTTCAACGGCACGGACGCTTCCGTGGATATGACCGACTACTCGTTGGCGATTTATTACGGCGGCGCCGCCGAGCCGACGGGCGTTGACAATCCGTTCTCCTTGTCCGGGACTCTGGCGCCGGGCGCCGTGTACGTGGCGGCGAATTCCAGCGCCGCCGGTTGGAGCGGCGTGCCGGACCTGACGCATGGGCAATGCAATTTCAACGGCGACGACGTCGTGGCGCTGCTGCACAGCGGCGCCACCGTGGACGTGGTGGGCGTCATCGGCAGCACCGACTATCCGGGGGCGGACGTTACGTTGGTCAGAAAGACCAGCGTATTGAATCCGACGACCGTTTACGATCCGGACGAATGGGAAGCGTTCCCGATAGATACCTTCTCGATCCTGGGTTCTCACAACGGGCCGGTTACCGACGGCGATCTGCGCAGCGGCGATCTGGTCATCACCGGGCGGGTTCAGGATGCCAGCGGCATCTATGTTACGCAAGCTGCGCCTCGATACGGAATTTTCAACCCCGAAGGCGTCGAATGCGTTTCGGATCAATCCTTTGCCCAGCAACCGGCTGCGGATGGAGCGGGTGTTGTCCCCGAGCCGTTGGCGGATAGCGTCCCGGTTATTCCTTACGATCAAGTGACCTTGGGCCTGTATACGGCCCTGGTGTTCGCGACGGACTACGATGTGGATCGTCCGTCGGATTCCATCACCGGCATATCGGAAGTCGTTTTCACGGTCGTTGACGACGACACGAACAAGCCGGTCGTCCATTCCAGCCTTGGAACGCGCCTCCGCAATTCCAGTTTCGAAATCCAGGGTTCGTCGGTATATAAGGCCTATGCCTGGGATGCGGGCGTGCCGGACGGCAACGGCAACGGGTGGGGTACCGCGAGTCGCGAGAGCTGGCGGGCCCGAAGCGGGACCTATGAAATGGCCTTGAATGCCTGGTCGGAAGGCACGAATGCGGGCCTCTGGCAGCAGGTGGCGAACACGACGCCGGAGGGCACGATCTGGAATCTGTCCGCCTGGTTCTGGAGCGACGACGGCGTCGCGGGCGGCCCCGGGCTGTACGTTTGGACCTCGACGGTTTCGGAGATCAAGATCGAATTCTTCGACAGCGATTTCGCTTTGCTCGATTCTGTGTCCGAGGCGTTCCCGGAGCCGGGGGAAACGTGGACGCAAGTGTCGGTGTCGCGAGCGGCGCCCGCCGACGCGGCATGGGCTCGGGCCGTCGTGGCGGCCTGGGATATGGGTTCCGCCGGCTCGGCTCTGGGCGGCGCGCTGCAATTCGACGACGTGATGTTCGGGCCGACGCCTCCGCTGGCCGTCAAGATCGGCAGTTCGTTTGTGCCGGGAAGCGACAACACCAGCAATGCGGTCTTTACCCTGCTGGATTCGGAAATCGGCACGAACTCGTTGCGCCTGCTCTTCGGCGCCTACGATGCGAAGAGCGGTCTGTCCCGGGGAACCTCCAGCGCGACGACGCAGATGAATGTGTCGGTCGACGGCCTGGCGGTCGACAATGTGGATCGGTATGTCGTCGGCGAGAGCACCGCCGACTCGACCGCGGAGGGCGCCGTGAGCGTCTGGAAGTGGGAGTTGAGCGGCGTCGAGATCAACGCCATGATCGCCGCCGGCTCGAACGAGGTCTTGTCGACGGTGTTCGATGCGGACGACGACCGGGCCGGCGACCGGCTGGCGATTTCCAATCAGCTCTACGGTTATTTGCAGATGATCGACGACGACACCAATGCGCCGATCGCCCGAAACTTGACGATCAAGAATGGCGTGCAGGTCTACGATGGCGATATCCGGTTCGGTTTGTGGAACATCGGCATGGTCCTGGAGGATTACAGCGAAGTCGCCACGACAACCGCGGGGGAGTACACGGCGCCGAACTACAGCCTCGTCAATTCGATCGGTCAAATGGTGCATACGGACATCGGCTGGACCTACCTGAACAAACTGGCCGACAGCAACGTGTGGTCCCTGGGCCGCGCGGCGCCCGGCGTGGCTTACGCCGATGTGACTACCGGACTGTATGCGATCGTCTGGTCGGCCATGGACAAGGACAACGACCGCCCGGGCGACCCGATGCAGGCGTTGAACAGCACCAACTTCTTCAACGGCACGAACGTCTTTCTGGTGCTCGACGACGACGTGGACATTCCTACCTCGCCCTCCAACATCGTTCTGGCGCCCTTGGGTTGGACGAATGTGAATAGCTTCGTCCTGGCGTTCGATCCGGCCAGGGATGCTTCGGGTATTTTTGAATATCGCGTTTCCACCAATGCCGCGGAGCCGACCCTGGTGGTGCATGGCGAGCCGCTCCCGGCCACGTATGTGACCAGCTCGGCGCCGGTCAGCATCAGCAACGCGAGTTTCGAAGTGGGCTCGGACGAGTTGAGCATGCCTTACGATCCGTTCTCCACCAACAACTGGCGGTCGTTCTCCTCGGACGGCGCCGAGCTGAACTTTGCCGGCGAAGAGGGCGGCGAAGACGGCCTGCTGGCGTCGCGGCACATCATCGCCGCCGGCACGTTGTCCGACGGGGCGCCGCGATATACGTTGTGTTCGCAGGATGTCTACCTGAGCAATTCCAATCGCTTGCGTCCGTATGTCGCCTTCAACGGATACTTCCTCGGCAACTTGTCGCATGTGGGCGCCGGCGGCAATTGTGGCGCGGCCTTCCTGAAGGCGGAAGGTTTTAATGCCGCTTCCAACCGGACCTGGATCGTGGCCAACGAATGGAACGAGGACCATAACGGCGCCCCGCTGGCGGGCGTCAATGCCTCGACGTGGACGCATGCGGCGCTGACCGTGACCAATGCCTCGGCCGACACGGAATTTATCCGCTTCAGTTGCGGCCTTAGCGGTCATTCGTCCGCGCTGGCCTATACCGGTTATTGGGACAATTTGTCGGCCACGGTCTCGGTGCAGACGATCGGCGGCGTCATCTACACCAATGCGCCCAACGGCATTACCACCAACTGGTTCTTTGCCGTAGACGACGACGACGACCGGCTCAACGACCGGCTCAAGAGCTACAACACCAACTTCGTCATCATGTTCGACGGCATAGCGCCCACGCAAGTCATGAATATGGCGGCGTCTCCGGGGCTGGTCGACGACACCTCGGAAATCGATCTGACCTGGAGCAAACCGAACGACGGCGGCGGAAACGGCGCCGATCCGTTGTCGCCCTGGTGGAGCTACAAGGTGTATTACACGGATGACGGAAGCGCGCCGACCACCAACAGCCCGAGTTATACCCTGGTCGACAACCCGGCGTTGAGCAACCGCCTGACCGAAGCGGTTACGCTGAGCAACTTCACCTTTGGCATCGATTACAACATCGCCGTTGCCGGCGTCGATGCGGCCGGCAACGAGGGACCGATGACCGCGCCGATCAACGTCTTGCTCAACGGGTTTTTTGTAACGCAGGGGGTGGCCAAAATCGAGAACGCCGTCGGCCGTGCGGACATTTCCTGGACGGCGGCGACCGACGGGCAAGGCTTCGTTACGCGCGAGTATGACCTTATCTACCAGGACGCCTCGGGTTTCTCGGACAGTTTGAGCAACCGGTGGAATCTCTTGCAGAGAGATTTTGCCTCGCGGCTGAGCGACACCGGGAATGTCGCCCTCGGACGCGTTCCTCCCCTGGAGTTGGGGAACAACATGCGGTTTTACCGGGCGGCGCAGAAGGATCGCTGGTCCATCGGCAGCACTCGCCGGATCGCCAGCGAGGAAGTGTATGTGCTCAAGACGATCTCTTTGCAGCCCGGCAATAATTGGGTGTCTTTCCCGGGCATTCCGGATACCTGCACGGTGGCCCGGGTGTTCGGGCACAATCTGCCGGCCGGCGATGCCGCCTTTCGATCCACGCAGATCTCCTGGTTCAATTATGGTCCGAATGCGGGCGCGACGCAGACCGTGTGGCTGGCGGCCGGCGAGCCTCCGCAATGGCAGAAGGACAACGATCCTGGCGACGACGTTGTGGTGCCCTTGAATCAGGGCGTGGTGGTTTACATTCCCACCAACCTCCCTGCGCAAAAGGCGATCTTTATAGGCCGCGTGCCGACGAATGCCATGACTCAAACGATCAAGGGGGGGACGTCGAAGAATGCTTCGTTCAATCTGACGTCGTTCGGCGTCCCGACTATGGCGCATCCCTCCGGCATGAACCTGCTGACCTCGGGGTTCAAGGGCGGCGCCAAGCCCAGCCAGTCGGACAAGCTGATGAAGTACAACCGCATCACGCAGCAAATCTCCGGCGCCGGCCTTTGGTATAAGACCACCGATTCGACCTGGCGCGAGGCGACAGGCATTAATGGGCCGGTCATTGGATATAACTACTTCTCGCCGGACGACGGCATTTTAATTGTATCGGTAAATACCAACGACTGGGTTTGGACCAACAGTTTCCCGTATTCGCTGCCGACGCGTTTCATGAGTCCGTAAAGCGGCCTTCATGGCGCAAAGAAGCTGCAAAGGAACAGGACGGAAAGTTTTAAGATGGCCGGGTCCATATACGTTGCGGAAAAAAGTGTTTAATTTGAAGTTAGGGTGCGGAGGGCCTCGGGCGGCGCGGCGGCAAGAGTGGATAAAGAGGTGTACGTATGAGCATGAGAGCCAGAAGGACGATCCTCCATATCGCCTGGGGCGTGGCGGTTTTAATGGGGCTTCAACAGAACTGCGCGTTGGGCGGAGGCGGGGCTCTCGAACTTCGAAACGGATATTTTTGGGACCCCCAGAAAGAGTCCTATTTTATCCCGCACGGGGTGGCGTATCAGACCTGGAACCCTCCGGTCTATGCGAACCAGACCACCAGCCAGGTGGAGTACGACGTGCGGGAGATGAAGCGGATGCATGTGAACTCCCTGCGGGTGGAGTTCACCTGGAGCCAGATCGAGACCAACGAGGGGTGTTATTTTTTCGACAACGCGGATTTTCTGATCAATCTGGCCGAAGAGCTGGATATGAAGCTGTACCTGCTGATCGGCTACCAGTATCCCCCGGCATGGTTCAAGGCGACTTATCCGGAGCGGATGGGTTATCATTACGACCAGTACGCCGGCGAGGTGGCGATTTCGGATGTATTGAACTACACGCAGCCGGAGGCGATGGCCGCCTACAGCGAATACGTTCGGGTGGTTTGCGAACGCTACAAGGACTACAACTGTATCGGAGGCTGGATTCTCGGCAATGAATTCGCTTTTTACGATTTGTGGGAGCCGCCCAATCTTTATCCCAACCGCCGGTTTCTCGGGTTCGACACGAATAGCAGCCTGCCCTCGTTTCAAGCCTTCCTGACCAATAGGTATCAGGGCGATATTGAGATCCTCAATTCAACCTGGGATATGGCGTATGCCGATTTTACGGAGATCGAGATGCCGAGAACGTTTCCGGCGGACCGTACGAATCCCAAGCTGGTGCAACGGACGGGGTATAACGATGTGATTGTCTGGCGCCAGCAGAAGATTGCGGAGTTTTTATCGGCAGGGGTGGGTGCGGCCAAATCGGTGGACACCAATCACCTGGTGACGTATGCCATGGTGGGTGGGATTTTTAGCGGTTTCGACGCCAACAACAGTTGCGAAGACGCGGCCACGATTGTGTCGGTGTGCGCGGAGCGGGGCACCCCGGTGGATTTTTGGACGATCAACAACTATCCCTGGGCATGGACCGGCAGCGAGATGCGGTCGATGGATTACGGGGTGTCCAAATACAAGGATTTGCTGGGCTTGCCGGTGATGCTCTCGGAGTGCGGGCTGTCGGACAACGACGTGCTTTTCCCCGAGACGGTGTACCGGCAGGCGGGCGCTTTGGCGAGTCTCCCGTGGGAGGCCATCATGTCGGGCGCCGTGGGGGCGCACCTATTCCATTGGAACGACCGCAATACATTTTTCTCGTACGACAATTTGCTCAAACGCGAGGGCGGTTTTGGTATGATTCATGACAGCCGTCTGGTCAAGAGCGTGTATTGGAATGTGCTGGACGCCTACCGCCGGATGGATGAGCTGGGCCTCGGACGCTTGCTGCCCGGATCCACGGAGCCCGCGCCGGACATCCTGACCTATTGGGGGCGGGAATCGGATTTTGGCCAGATTCGCTACAACCAGGAGTTGGCCATGATCTGGACGGCCTTCAAGCGGGCCGGTTACCAGCTCGGGATCATCGACGAGGCCCGGTTCGATGCCGCCGCCTATACCAATGCGCCAATGTTGTTTCTTCCGCGAAACAATCAAATGGAGCCCCAACGGCTGGCGGCGCTGGAAACCAATGTGCTGGCCCGCGGCATCCACCTCTTGGCGGAAGCTGACTTCCCCGGTCAATTCGACACGTATTATCGCACCAATTCGGAATGGAGCGCGCGCATGGCCTCCCTCTTCGGCCTGGATGTCCGGTATGCCCGCCCGGGTTTTGAGTCCGGCGCGGAATGCCAGGAATATAACGACAACCACCGGGTTTTTCTGACGGTAACGACGAACCGGGGCCTGTTGAACACCAACTTCTCGACCAAGTCCTGGAAAATCTGGCATGGCATCACCAATCTGGATGCGACGGTGCTGGCGACGCATACCGGGGAAACCAATAGTCAACCGCCCCTGCCCGCCATAACGGTCAAACAACATGGCGGCGACGCCTGGGCGTCGTTTGTGTCATTCGCGGTGGGCGACGAGATCGTCGATGAGCTCGACTCGGGCCGGTGGGAGCATTCGTGGGATGTGCGCAGCATGGTGGTGGATGCCGTGGTTCATGAGACTTGCGGATTGGAGCCGGCGATTTCGCTTTCCGGCGACGAATATGCCCGATACATCCTTCCGGATTACCGGACCTGCTCGAACGGCAGCGTGCTGATTTCCTTGCTCAACATGAACGGGCCGGCCCATCCGGCGTCCAATCTGGTCGTCACCGCTCCTCTGCTGTTAAACGGAAAGAAGGTGGAGAATCTAACGCGCGGCGGCATCGTGACTCAAAGCGCCGGCGATTCGATAAACGTTTCCCTTGCGGGCGACGAGTTCCTGTTGTTGTATGCCTACGAAACGGATGGGCAGGCCGACGAATCGCTGGTCAACCCCAACCGGGGGAAGGTCTGGTTCATGAACGGCGAGGCCTCTGCGCCCACCCGGGTGTATCCCGTCTCTCAGTGGTATTCCGCGCATGTGGGCTACGATATTCCCGCAGATTGGGATTGGAAAAATGTGCGCGTAGGTTTGGAACGAATCCTGCCGGATGGATCGAGGTTGAGTTATGGCGTATCGTCCAGCAACTGGGTGGCGCCGGGACAGGGCAGCGTGTGGATTCGCATCCCCGTGCAGGCGACGGCCAAGGACGATCCTTACTACATCTCCACGTTGGAAGGCGGGCGTTATGTGCTCCGCGCCTGGATCGAGGACATGGGGGTTGAGTACACCCGCACCCAGATACCGGCGGAAATGTTCTGGGGGGTCAAGCCGTTGAACCTGCCGGACCCCATCGAACCTGACATGGAATACGAAATAGACGTGAAATGGGAGGATGTTCCCTCGTATCTGCCGGAGGAGGGTTACTGCCCCTTGAATCGCGCCCGGCAGTGGCCGCTCTCCGATAACGACGATGTCTTGCAAAAGTACCGGGTTGTTCTGGAACTGATGGACGAGAAGACCAATCAACTGGCCTCCACCTATGCCCTTGCCAAGGAGTGTTCCGGACAGCAGACGCTCGCCCTGCGCACCCCCCTGGACACGCCCACTCAGGCTTGGTGGCGGGCGACGTTGGTGGCCGAACCGGTCACCTACGACTTTTTCGACAGCTTCGAAGATCGCGTGCCGGGCAATATTCATCCCTGGTATATCAACGACCTGCCGATGATGGTTTATGAGTGGGGCGATAAGATGCCTTATCATTACGATGAAGGCATTGGGGACGAATTTTGTACGCACGGAAAGCAATCGCATTTCCATATGCTTCGAACGGATCCGAGTTTCGCGTTTAGCGGGCATTCATATCATTGGGATTTTGGGCATACGAACGATTATTCGTCCCTGAGCATGCGTTCCAATATCTGGCTCAGTTTCGATATCCGTATTCGTGAACTCGATAAGACCAATGGGTTGAAATGCGGCATTGAACTGGAGGCCAACAGCGGTACGAACGGGAAAAAACTGGTAACGTCCGTTTACAGCGGCAGCGGAGCGTTTGAAACATTCCGATATCCATTGAGCGCCTTTACGATAAATCCGGAATATCCGGGCAGAGAAATTTACTGGAGCCACGTCAACGGCATTACGATCAGCGTGGTTCACAGCAACAAAGGCACAGAGCATCATTTCATCCTGGACAACGTCCGCCTCACCGGCACGCCGGTGCGGGTCGGCACGGGCGGCATGACGAACGGGATCTATTTCGGCAACGGCGACCTGTGGCCCGGCCCCGATCCGGACAGACCTCCCACAGTGTTCATCCAGAACGAATCGGGAGCCAGGGTAACCAACCAAGCGCCGGCCAGTCTGGCGAACGGAACCGACTTCGGCTGGAGACGCAAGGGCAGCTCCTGGACGAATCGGTTTTATCTGTCCGCGGATTACGACGCGGATGTAACGATTAGCGGCGTCGCCACCGGCGGCGCGGGCGCGGGCTCGTTTGCCGTTACAGGCCTGCCCGGGACGCTTACTTCGGGCGGACAGGGCAGCAACTTCGTGGTCGCCCTTTCCACGACGCATGCGGGGCATCGCGATGCTTGGTTGACCATGCCGTACGAATCGGAAGTTTTCGTCGTATATTTTAGCGCCAACGTCTTTGACGTCAGCGCCGCGACAGGCCCTGCCGCGGGCGGGAATCGGCTGACGATCACGAATCTTGCGCTGGGCGGGGCCTCGGCGGTCACCAATGCGCTGGTGGGGGGGGGCGTCGCGACGATTCTCGAACAGGGCGACAACTGGCTGGCCCTGGAGTTGCCTTCGCACGAGGCAGGGCAAGTGGATGTGGTCCTGCAGACCTTGGCGGGAGGGACAGTGACGCTGCCCGACGCGTATGCCTACAGCCCGGCCGGCCAGATCGGCGGGCTCGATTACGGTCCCTATTCGTGGACTAATCTCGGAAGCGGAATGAATGGCCAGGTTAACGCCATCGCACCGGCGACCAACGGGTGGGTATATGCCGGCGGTTCTTTCACCATGGCCGGGGACTATCGCGCTACCAACGTCGCGTGCTGGAATGGCGACAACTGGACCAATCTGGGCAGGGGCCTGAACGGCGAGGTCAAGGCCCTTGCGATCGCTCCGAACGGCGATCTGTATGCCGCCGGTTCGTTCGCTACGGCGGGAGTCGTTTCGGCCTCGAGCGTGGCCCGCTGGGATGGAACGGCGTGGAGCGCCCTGGGCGACGGCTTGAACGGTAACGCATTGGCTCTGGCGATAGATACAAATGGGGACGTTTATGTCGGCGGCCTTTTCACCAACGCCGGAGGGCAGGCGGCAAACCGCATCGCCATGTGGAACAGCGCCATGTGGACCAATCTGGGTTCCGGGGTGAATCTACAGGTCTATTCGCTTCACCTCGATTCCAACGGCCTGCTGTATGCCGGCGGTCAGTTTACGACCGCCGGCGGCGTGGCTTGCTCGCGCGTCGCCTGTTGGGACGGCGAAGCTTGGAGTGCGATCGGCAGCAGCGTGAACAGCGCCGTGAACGCCATCTCGCGCGGACAGGATGGGAAGCTTTTCGCGGGTGGATACTTCACCAATATCAACAGCAGGGCGGTGGCGCGCGTGGCCCGATGGGATGGCAACGCTTGGACCAACATGGGCGCTGGGATGAATCACACGACTTTTTCCATCCTGGCTCATCCGAACGGCGCCGTTTATGCCGGGGGGTACTTTGTCATGGCGGACGGCAAGACGGTCAATTACGTGGCGGAGTGGGATGGCGCGGAATGGAACCCCATGGCGGAGGGTCTTGCTGGATATAGCTATGCTCTGGCGGCGGGCGGGGCGCACGAACTTTACGTGGGAGGAACGTTCCGGACGGCCGGCGTTGTTCAGGTGGAGCGCATAGCCAAATGGTATAGCGTATTGGAGACCAATCGGGGTGTGAATCCTGCTTGCGGCATGACGCTGGGGGGAACACTGGTGACGATCCAAGGGGCGAATCTCGGAAATGGCTCCGACATCACCAACGTTACGCTTTGCGGCGCGGCGGCGACCGGCATCGTCAGCCAATGTGCAACGCAGGTCGTGGTGCGTACGGGCGCAAACAGCGCGGGCAGCGGCGACGTCGCGGTGTACTCCGCCTCGCACGGGATGACCACGAGAGCCGACGCCTTCACCTATTACCTGCCGCGAATCCTCGTGCTGGGGACGAACGGAATCCCCCTGCCCAACGGAGAGGCCCCGTCGCCTTCCGAGGGAACCGATTGGGGCCTCGTTACGGTAGGCGTTTCCGCAACAAACCGTTTCCTCGTCACAAATATCGAGTCCGTCGATGTGGCCATTACGGGCGCCTCGACCAGCGGCGCGGCTGCGGGGTCGTTCGTCGCTTCGGGTTGGCCGGCGACGGTGTCGCCGGGCGAAACCGGCGTCTTTGAAGTGGTGTTCACGCCGCTGTCCGGCGGCGCCCATTCGGCCGCCTTGACGATCCTGAACGATTTCACCAACTATGTCGTCAACCTGCGGGGAATCGGCCGCTACGAGCTGAGTTCGGCGGAAGGCCCCTCGACCGGCGGCGGCAGCCTGTTGATTACCAACCTGCCCTCCGCCGGAGGCGACGCCATTACCAACGTCTTGATCGGCGGTCAATCCGCTGCCATCGAAGATTCCGGCGAGAATTGGGTGCGATTGGCCATTCCGGCTCACGAGGAGGGGTCGGTGGATATCGTCGTTCAATACGAACTGCAAGCCGATGCCGTGCTGTCCGACGCGTACACGTACAACCCGTCGGGATGCATCGGCGGCGCCGATTACGGTCCCTACGCGTGGACCAATATGGGCGCCGGGATGGATAGATACGTAAGCGCGCTTGCCCGCAGTCCAAACGGCATGGTGTATGCCGGGGGAGAGCTTGCGGGATACATAGCCCAATGGAACGGAAGCGACTGGTCTTCCGTAGGCGGCGGCGCGGGCAGTCGCGTCGTTGCCTTGGCTCAGGGGCCGTCAAATTCCGTCTATGTCGGAGGATATTTCACCTCGGTGAGTTCATTTCCAACCTCCTTTGCGGCCGCTTACGTGGCCCTATGGACCGGTGTAAACTGGACCAATCTGGGGTCGGGCGTGGGCAACCGCGTGAATGCGATGGCCTTCGATACCAATGGCCTTCTGTATGTGGGCGGCATATTTACCACGGCGGGCGGCGGCGTGGCCAAACGCGTTGCGTGCTGGGATGGCCTTTCTTGGACAAGCCTCGGCGACGGCGTCAGCAATACCGTAAACGCTTTGGCCTTGGACAGCAACGGCGTCTTGTATGCCGGGGGAACGTTCACGGGCGCGGGCGGCCTCTCGGCCGTACGCGTAGCCGCATGGAACGGCAGTCATTGGACCAATTTGGGCAGCGGTCTTAGCGCGACGGTTAACGCGTTGGCGGTCGGACGACATGGCGAGTTGTACGCGGGCGGGGAATTTACGACGGCGGGCGGCGTGGCGGCTTCGCGGGTGGCCATGTGGAACGGCAGCGTCTGGACCAACCTGGGTTCCGGCGTCAATTCAACGGTATACGCCCTGAAAGTCGACCGGCACGGAAATCTCCATGCGGGCGGGAATTTCTCTCTGGCTGGAGGGGGCGACGCGCAGGGCATCGCCCGGTGGAACGGGACGGCTTGGACGAATTTGGGGTATGGGCTTATCGGCGGCGGCGCTCAAAATGTGCTCGCGCTGGAGTTGGGCCTCGACGAGGAAGTGTTTGCCGGCGGATCGTTCCTGCAATCCGGCCCGTTGGCCGCTCTTTTCATCGCGCATTGGCGGGCGGCGTGGATCGACCGATACTTCGGCGTGAGTCCGACCAACGGTCCCGCGACGGGCGGCGCCGAGGTGACGATCAAGGGGACGCACTTGGGCAACGGCTCCGACATTACCAACGTCACGATCCGCGGCGTTCCCGTCGCCGCGATCGTCAGTCAGAACGCCACCCAGCTCCTGGTGCAAACCGCCGCCGGCGCGCCGGGCTTGGGCGAGGTGCGGGTTCATTCTTCGGGCTTTGGCGAGGCGGCCAAGGCCGACTCGTATCGTTATCAGAACGGCATTTTAGTCTACTTGCAGGATTTAAACCAGACGTACAATGGTCAGGCGCGTTTTGTGAGCGTCACCACCGACCCGTCCGGCCTGGAACTCGACATCACCTACGACGGCGCTTCCGCCGTACCGACCGATGCCGGCGCCTATGTCGTGACGGCTCGCGTGACGGACTTGGACGCGTATGGCTGGGCTGTTTCCACGCTCACGGTGGATCGCGCGTCGCAAACGATTTCCTTCCCCTCCATCGAAAGCCAGGTCATCACCAATAAGCTCGTTTTGGGCGCGTCGGCCGATTCCGGCTTTCGCATGGCCTATGCGGTCGAGTCCGGCCCCGCGCAGGCGGAGGACGACGAGTTGTCGTTCACCGGTCGCGGATATGTCGATGTGGCGGCGGCCCAGGACGGCAACGAAAACTGGCTGCCGGCGGCGGACGTGACGAACCGGTTCCGGGTGTTGGGGCTTTATACGGTTTCCGTCTCCACCTGTTACGGCGTGGGGAACCTTTCCACGGGGATTAACCTTCTCGCCGAGGAAACGATTCTTACGAACTGGATTACTTCGCCTTTAATGCAAGGAACAACCCAGTTTGTGTGCGGCGCTTGGACTTTGAGCGAACAGGAACCCCAGATTGGTTCGACCAATTGGTTCTTCATGACCGTAACCAACCACGCCAGCCTGACGTGGTGGTGGACGACGAACTACTGGCTGGAAACCACCGCCGGCGCGCACGGCTCGGTCGATGCGGCTTCCGGTTGGCGCGCCTTAGGTGCGACCGCCTCGCTCGGCGCCCTGGCCGATGCGTACTATCATTTCGACTCGTGGTCGGGCGATGTTTCCGGGAATGCGAATCCGCATATGCTCCTCATGGACGGGTCTAAATCCGTCGCAGCGACTTTTACGGCGAACCTGACTACGAATCGCGGCTTGCCGGAGGCGTGGCTGGCTCAATATGGCCTGACCAACTTTGAGGCGGATGTCGAAGCCGACGCCGATTCTGATCGATTGTTTACTTGGCAGGAGTATTGGGCGGATACGAATCCCACAAATCCCTCGTCCTGTTTGCGAATGCACGCCCTTCGCTTTGGCGCGGAAGGCCGTGTTCTGCAATGGCAGGGAGGCATCGATGCGACCCAGTATCTGGAATGGGGTCCGGGACTTGTTGACAAATGGACTGTTGTATTGACCAACCCGCCACCCACGCCGGTAGAAAACACAATCACCGTGGGCGTTGAAGGTGTCGAGGGATGCTATCGCCTGCGGGTCAATTAACACGAGGGAAAGGCGGAGGGGGCTATGGGTGGCGAACAAGATATCGTTTTTTACTGCATTCATTGCGGACAGAAGATTGTTGTGCATCGTGACGCGGCCGGTTGCCGCGTCGAGTGTCCGACCTGCGCGAACAAAACCGTGATCCCGGAAAAATCGCTGCCGGAGGAGCCGTTGCCCCCTCCAGCCCTGGAATTCGGGGAGGAGCCGGCCCCGGAGGCCGCGCCCCCTTCGCCGAACAGGGGGACTCGCAAAATTCGCATTCCAAAAAATTATCCCCTGGGCTCGCAGGAAAACCCGTCCAAGGCGCCTTTCGAAGAACCGCTGCCGACGACGGGAAAACTCAATTCCCGACTGATCCTGTCGGCCTTGGGCTTCGTTTTTTTGGCTTTGGGAAGCGTATACGCGCTGACGAGCGACGCCATCGGCCTTTGCGTCTTGTTGTTGTCGCTGGCCTTTGCGTGCAGCATCCTGTGCTGGATGCGCTACAAGACCCCGGCGAGCGCCGTTTTGACTGTGGCCGCCATCATCGCCTTGCCGGCGCTAGTGATGCCGATGCTCAAACGCACCGTGCAAACGCAGGATGCGAAGTTGATCGATAGCCTGCATCCGGACATCACGACGATTAAGCCGCTCATGGAATCGAATCGAGCCGGGGATGCGGGGGGTGGGGCGGTGAAAGGCGCGCCGGCTGCTTTGGCGGACGGAGCGCGAAACCCGGCGTCCTTGGCGATAGCCCGAAAGAGAACCCCGGGCGTGCGGAAAGATCCTGAAGCCTGGGGCGAGTCCTTTCCGGCAGAGTCCGCCGACGTTCCGGACTCCTCCGAGGAGCTGTATGAGGAACCATCGGGCCAGATTCTCGACTGGGATGATGCCGACAGGCCTGTGTCGTCTTTGCCTCTCCGTTCCGTGACGCGGATGCCGGACCTCATCCTGGAGCCGGTCAAGGTGCGGTTCCCGTTCGTCGTTTATGGCGACTGCGAGCACATGGCGTATTATGCCTCGGGCTGGATGGGCAATATAGATGACCTGGAAATTGACGAGTGCTGCGAAGATAAGCCACACCGAGGCAGAACCTGCATGCGCATTACCTACTATTCGTCCTATATGTGGGCGGGGATTTCCTTGCAGGATCCGCCCAACAACTGGGGCGAAGCTTCCGGCGGCTATAACTTGACGGGCGCGCGCGCTCTGACCTTTTGGGTGAGAGCCCAAGAACAGGGGACCAGGGCCGAGTTCAAGATGGGCCTTTCCAGCCACGCTCCGTATGCCGATACGGCGCGGGTTTCCTCAGGAAAAGTCGAGCTTTCCACGGAGTGGAAGAAATATTCCATTCCCCTGAAACAGCGCGATCTCTCGCGCATCGTTAACGGGTTTATCTGTGTGTTCGAGGGGAATGGATTCCCCATTACCATTTATGTGGACGATATTGTGTTTCAGTGATGCACAAGCAACGAATTCCTCCGACCTGACGACGCGTCGAATCTCCCCGGCACGATGGTTTCCTGTGGACTCCATTTGCTCTCCGAAGAAGGCGAAAGGCCCGCGCTCTCTCCGGAATATCGCAGATATTTTCCTTTACGGCCCGTTTGACGGTCGTTATGTAGTTAAATGCGCAGGGAAGGAGGGTTCTGATGCCATTCCGTAAGAAATCGAGAGGCGGTAAAGGATGGTGGCGTTTCAACAAATGGAAGGCCGATACGAGCTGCTGGAACTCGTGCGCGCCGACATGGTTTTCGAGGAGTATGCCGGCACGGACCGGAGCACCCTTCAGCCGGTCTTTGTTAAACTCATTCGCAAAGACGTTTCCCTCCGTTCCATCGAGGCTCGTTTCCGATACCGCAAGCTGGCCGAGGGCTTGCAGGATTTTGCGAACCCCTGCCTGATGCGGCTTCGGACCTTTGGCGTCTGGCAGGACCGGGATGCGATGATCTATGATTGCCCCGGCGAGAACTTGACGCCTCTGTCGCAGGGACAGGCGGCCTGGCCCCAGGGCCTCTTGTCGGCGGTCGAGCTGATCGGCCTGATCGCCGGAGGCTTGGATCAAGCCCATCAGGCGGGCTTGCTTCATCAATCGCTGAACCCCGAGAGCGTGCTGACGAGCTGGGACGCGGGGCGCCCGCAGGTGTTGATCCGCGACTTTGGAAATTACCTGCTGCTGGATTTGACGCAGATTGAAGGCGGCCCTGCCATTCGAAACGTTTTTGGCTACCTGGCCCCGGAGCAGACGGGTATTTTACGCAAACCGATCGATGCGCGTTCGGACGTTTATGCCTTGGGAATCATGTTTTATGAGTTGCTGGGCGGACGCTTGCCGTATTGCGCGACGGATATCAACACCCTGATTTACCAGCATATCGCGCAGCATCCTCCTTCGCTTCGCGCCCTCTGTGGAGACTGCCCCCCGGTTTTGGAACAGATCGTCCGCAAAATGATCGCGAAGGATCCGTCGGACCGGTATCAAAGTTTGATGGGCGTGATCGCGGATTTGGACACGTTCAGGCGACGCCAGGCGGAGGGCGAAACGTCTCCGGATTTCGAGCTGGCGTTGTCGGAGCGAATCGGCAACCCGTCATTCTCCACCAAGCTGGTCGGACGAGACAAGGAATTATCCCGACTGCGCGGTCGGTTGAAGAAGCTGGGCGCGGGGCAGGGAATGATCTGTTTCATTGAAAGCGACCCGGGAGGGGGGAAATCGCGGCTGGCCGACGAATTGCGGGAAGACGTGTACGGGATGCACGGACTCTATCTCTCCGGCAAATGCGAACCATTTGCCTCGCAGACAACCTGCAAAGCGCTTGTGGCCGCGATCGAGTCGTATGTCGAGAAGGTGAAGCGCTTCGGCGATTCCGAGCGGGGTGCTCATGCGCAACGCATGAAGACCGTTTTGGGCGAACGCGCGGAAGTGCTTTTTAACCTCTGCCCCGCCGTGGGCGAGCTGGTCGGCTTGCCGCCGCCGATGGTGGAATTGGAGCCGGAAAAACAACGGCTTCGTTTCCTCGTCACCCTGTCCGAATTTTTGCTGGCGCTGGGCACGCCCTCCCGGCCCGTGGTGATTCATTTGGACGACTTGCAGTGGGCCGACGATGTGACCCTTGATTTGTTGGAGCGCGTGGCCCCGCAACTGAACCAGGCCTCCTTGACGATCTTGGCGACGTTTCGAAGCAACGAAGTGCCGGCCGAGCACCGCCTCCGGGAAATGGCCGGCCAGCTGGAGCAGGAGGCGGAAGAGTCCTGTCTGTACATCGCGCTGTCCGATCTGGATCGGGAGGCCGTAACCGAGCTGGTGGCGCAGGTGTTTCATCTGAACGACTCCGCCTCCCGGCTCCTGTCCGCCCACTTGATGGAGCGCATCGGAGGCAATCCGTTTTGTGTGTTGGAAGCGCTGAAAATCCTGTTTGACCAGGGGGTGATTCATCGGGCGGACGGCCGTTACGTGTGTGACGCGGCGCTTTTGGAGCGGGCGGATATTCCCATCCAGGTGATGGACATCATTCTTCGTCATATGGACGGGCTGCCCGAAAATTCCCTGTCGGTTCTTTCCTGCGCCGCGATCGTCGGCAAGGATGTCGACCTCCAGCAGCTGGCCGCTTGCGCCGGGAAATCGCCGGACGAGCTGTTGCCGATCTTGGACGAAGCGATCAATAGCCGGCTGCTCACGAGAGACCCGGTGGATCATGGACGCATGCAGTTCGTTCACGATCGGGTGCGCGAAGCGTTTTATGGGCGCTTAAGCCCGGACGAACGGACGCGGTATCACGTCCGCGCCGCCGAGTTTTTGGAATCGGCCTTCCGGTCGCGAACCGACCTGAAGGTGTACGAACTCGCCTATCATTATTTTCACGGCGGCGTTAAAGACAAGGCGCTGAAATATTCCTTGGCAGCCGCCCTCAAGGCGAAGAAGACCTTTTCCCATGCGATGGCCAAGCGTTTCTATGAGACCGCCTTGGCGCTGCTGGAGGAACAAGACCTCGGACATGCGCCCGAATACGTGGATTCGTTGGAGGCGCTGGGCGAAACCTACTGGTTGTCCGGCCAATACGACAAGGCGGTGGATACGTTCGAGAAGTGCGAGCAGCTCGTAGGGGAGCGGGATGTTTTGCGCCGGGTTCGGATTATTTCGAAGAAAGCCGACGCGTTGCATGAGCTGGGCTCGACGCAGGAGAGCCTGGAGGCCACGGTCTACGGCTTGGGCTTGTTGCGCGTTCGCATGCCCCGCCATCCGGCTCTCGTCAAGCTTTTTACCCTGAAGGAATTTGCCGTTCAGTTGGTTCATATCTGGTTTTCTCGCTGGCTGCTGTGCACCCGTCCCTGCACGGACTTGCGGGATCTTTCCATCCTCCGGTTGTTGATACGGATTTCTTACATCTCCTATTTCATCGATGTTAAAACGACGTTCTGGAGTTTCCTTAAAGCCGTCAACTATGCGGAGCGGAAAGGCGTTTGCATGGAACTGGTCGAGCTCTACATCGGCGGCGGCACGGTGTGGAGCACCGTGCCGGTTTTGGCTCTTGCGCGACGGAGCTTGGAACGGGGCTTGAACGTGGCCCGACAGATCGGTTATCGGGTGCAGGAGGCCGGCTATCATGCCTACTACAGCGTGGTTCATGAAGTAGGCAACCGCCCCGTCGAGGGGCTCCAGCATGCGGAACAGGCCGCCCGATTGGTCCGGGAGCTGGGGGATTGGTGGTATTACGGCGTGGCCGTCTCCACGGGTTGCCACTTGCGGCTGCTCATGGGGCAGTTGCGAAAGGCGGAGGAGGAATGCGAAACGCTGTTGCGCTATGCCCAGGACATGAAGATGCGGTATATCTACGGCTGGATGTTGTTGGATAAGATTCACATTGCCGCTTTCCTGGGCAAGGGGTGGGACGAATTGTTTGCCCAGCGCGAAGAATTTTTTTCGGTCTTTCGCGAGACGCAGCAGTATTCCAGCGTGGGCTCGGCTTGGGCTCACCTGGGGTGGATGCGCTCGCTGCGGGGCGAGCATCGGGAGGCGGCGGCGTATATCGAAAAAGCCTTCGAAGTCTTTCCTGGCCTGGATGCGCAAACCTGGACGCTCTGGGCGTATCCCATGGGAGCGCAGGTCTATTTGAACGCGATACGGGCGGGCGACACGCCGGAACGGCTGCTCCAATACCGCCGAAGAGCGCGCTGGTTTTGCCGGCAGTCCTGGCGATTGGCCAAGAAATTCCGCTATATCCAAGGTTGGGCGTATCAGGTGAACGGCGCCTGGCTTTGGATTCATGGGCGGCACGGCCGGGCCCGGGCTCTCTGGCAAAGAGGGGTCCGCTATCTCGAGGAGCAGACCCGGGACCTCTACCGCCTCGCGCAGATCAGGATGGAAGAGGGCGGACTGAGACTGGAACGCCAGCCGGACGATCGGGCGGCCTATGAATATCTGCTCGAGGCCCGCGATTTATTCGAGCGATGCGAAACCCCGTATTTTCGCGAGCAGGCCGAGACCCTGCTGGATCGTTTTCGTCCGGAGGGGGGCGTGGTCGAACCGAACCTGGTGTTGACCCAAAAACGATATTTGGAATCGTTGCTCTCCAGCATGCAGGCGATCGGATCGGTGTTCAATCTGGAAGAACTGCTGAATCGGATGGTGTGTTTTGCGCGCGAGGCGACCGGAGCGGAACGGGGCTTTGTGTTGTTGCGCGAGGGGGCGGATGGGCCTTGCCGCCTGCGCGTGGCGGAGGGCCTCACAGAGGACTTGCAGAATCGGGCGTTCAGTTATGAGGAATATGGCATGAGCTTGGGGCTCGTCGATTCGGTGCAATGGTCGTGCGACGGGCAAATGGAACAGGCGGCTTCCGATTCGGCCATCGGCCGGGAATTGTCGGCCGCCCACATCAAGCAAGCCCTGTGCGTGCCGCTGCTGGTGCGCGAAAAAATGCTGGGGGTTTTGTATTTGGACACCGCGATGTCCTACGACGTATTTACCGCCGGGGATATGGGGCTGATGAAGGCCTTCGGCATTCAAGCGGCGGTCGCCATCGAGAACGTTCAACTCGTGAAAGACCTGCTGGAGCAGGACCGGATTAAGAGAGAGCTGCAAATCGGACGCGACATTCAGACGTGCTTGTTGCCCAAAGCGACCCCGGCGGTGAAGGGGTTGAAGGTCTGCGGGCTGATGCAGCCGGCGAAGGAAATCGGCGGCGATTATTACGACTTCATCGAACGGACGAGGGATGGACGCGCGTATTTGGGCGTGGCCATCGGCGATGTCAGCGGCAAGGGCGTGGGGGCGGGCCTGGCGATGGCCATGGTGAAGACGGCGATCGCGTCCTATGCGCAGGAAGGCCTGGCGCTGATGGATATCCTGGCGAAGGCCAATCGCGTCATGTTTCGCAGTACGCGGGGCAGCTTGTTCGTGAGCGCCGTCTATCTGGAATGGGCGCCCGAGGAGCGGTTGATGCGTTTCTGCGGCGCCGGGCACGAACATGTCTTGATTTATCGCGCGGCGACGGGGCGGGTAGAGGCCATTCCCAGCGGGGGCATCGTGCTGGGCATCCGCCCGGAGATCGGGGAGTTCCTGTCCGAGAAAACGTTTGAAATGGCGTGTGGCGACAAAGTCGTTCTCTATACCGATGGGGTGACGGAAGCGTTTAACCTGCACCAAGAGGAATATGGATTCGAGCGCTTCCAGAAGGCGGTGGCGCGTTGTGCCCCTTGTCCGGTGGAAGAGTTGCCCGGCCTGCTGCGGGCGGAGGTTTCCGGATTCGCCGGAGAGTGCGAACAGAACGACGACATTACCTTGGTGGCGATGGAATGCGTGCCATAGCCGTTCCGAGGGATGGGTCTCGATTATTCTGACGCGATCCGCAGGGCGGCGCTGACGGTGGCCTCTATCTTTAACACTTCGTTAAGGCCCAGCATTAAAACGATCCGGTTGATTTTCTGCGGAAGACAGCAGAAGACCAGTTTTCCTCCCCGGGCCTCGCAATCCATGTGGAATTTGTTCCACAAGGACAAACACAGGCTATTCACATAAGTCAGGCCCATGCAGTCCACGACCATACGGCGGCCCGCATCGCATAACGGCTGCAAAAGATTGCTGAAAGACTCCGCATTAATCGTATCGAGCGTCCCCCCCAAATGGACGACCTCCACCTCGCCGGCCTGTTCGGTCTGTATGACAAGCTGATTGGCTCCATACCGGTTCCATATTTTTTCGAGTTCCTTGGCAAACACCAGGGGATTCGACAGCCACTCTTGTTCGCCCAGAAAGCCTTTTCGGATTAGCTCCAGTTCTTCTTTGGAAAGTCGGCTGATGTTGGCCAGCAGTTGAAGCTGATGGTCCACGGCATGGATCTGTTCCACCTCATTCCGAAGCTGGGGGTCGTTCTCCAGACCCTGCAGAAAAGCGCGGAGTTCTTCCTCGCTCATCTGGTGATGCACAAAGGCCCATTCCTGCCGGCTCCTATCCATATTGTGATCGTTCATAGGAATACTTGTTGTTAATTTGTCGATTGAGTGGAATACGTTTCAATTTTTTGAAATACTTTATCCTTTGCAAGAACCAGTCGCAACTTATTTAAGCATCTGCTGAGGCGTGTCCCGACGGTCATAACGGAAATTCCCAGGCGCGACGCAATTTCCTTATAGGACAAGCCGTCAAAATAAAACATCGTGACGGTCGTTCGACAGGATTCATCCATGGATCCCAAAGCGCGCTGCAAAGCATTCGACCGTTCTCCCAGGTCCAGCAAGGTCGCAGGACTCGGATCGTTTCCAGCTTTCATCATGGCTTCAGACCGGTTTTCGCGGCCTTCATCGTATTCTTGTATCAGCGGGGTCATCAGCGTCCGCGTTTTGATTTGGCGGCGCACCTCGTCGATACAACGATGAATGCATATGCTCTTGATAAAGAATTCCAAAGAGCTGTTGGCGTCGAGCCGAGGAAGGATTCTCTGCACCTGCAAGCGGATGCTTTGGCATAGATCCTCTTGCAGGATAGGGGAGAAATTCCATTTTTTCCACGCAGGAATCGCGCGAATAAGTGGGTCATAATGCTCGAACAACTGCGCCAAAGCCTCCGGGTCTCCTTTCCGCGCGGCGGATATAGAATCCTGGCTGAAGGCATGCAATTCTTGTCCGTTTATCTTGTTCACTCCGTCCTCCCGAGTGACTAATTTGCTGAATTGTGCTCTTGCACACAATGAACGAGATGCTCAACCTGTTTGTACGGTACAGAAATCGCCAGTCTAAGCAGTCAATACATATGTATACTAGATTGTATTATGTGTCAACAGGCTGGGGGTGCATCTTGACTGCCCCTCCTCAACGTCTGGCACTGGAAAGAAACCACCGGCTTACGCCGGCAGCTACGTAGCCGCGTCCGTAAGGACGTGGATTCTTATTCATATGCGCGGAGGCCGTGTCAAGATGCACCCCAGGCTGGCTCAGCCAGTTTTTCATCATGACGGCGGTTCGAGGCCGTGGACGCTCTCCTCGTCGATCTCGCCGTCCGTTGCCGATAAAAGAGAACTGCGGAGGCGTTACGGGGACGTCGCGGCTCCTTGCAAGCCTGGGCGAAAGGCATCGTATGCGTACGAAGATTGCGAACACCCATCTTTTTTCTTTTTCACGGAAAAACCGCTTGATTTATATGAAAGCAACTAGTATACAACTAGCATTAAGCGTAAGAGAGTCGGGTCTTCATGCGTTATGGAAGAGGCGGCTGGTTTCCTGGCGAAGAGCATCGGTCGTTGAAGCAGCCAATGTTCATAATTTGCCGTGCATTTCGCATTCGTTTTGATTAGGCTTGCTTAACGTCTTGTATGGGATACGCATTGGGGTTGAAATCAATCGATTTGGAAGAGCTATAAGGACGCACATGTCGAAGAATATTTCCTGTTATCTTGCCTTGTCCATGCTGACCTGTTGGTCTGGAACCCTTTGGGGGGAAGAGCCCCGGTTCAAAATATACGACCCGGGGACCGAGGAGATTGTCGACTACGAGAAGTATGGGGAATTCCGAAACGTTGGGACGGCCCAGTTCAGCTATATGATCTTCGATGCGCAGGGGCTGGCCCTGGCGTCGGGCGAGGGTATCGATCCCTGTACGAGCGTCACCAACAATCCTGACTATAAGAAAGCGTCGGAGGCCGGACTTTTGAAGGGCGATTGGTGGAGGCGTGTGAATACGGGCAATCCCCAACTGGATTATTTCATTTGGACCGGCGCGGGCGACGATCCGGGGGTTCGGTTGCTCTTTGTGGGAAAAGCCTTGGAAAAAGGCGGGCACTACATTCATGCGTTGAAGGCCTATCGGGCCGCCATGATTCTCTATCCTGATTCCGCTTGCTGGAGCGCCGGGGGGGAGTTTCAATGGGGCGTGGCGGAGGCGGCCTGGAACAATATCGCCAATTTGTTGAGAAAGCATCCCGAACTGAACATACGCTTGATGGGCGCCGACGTGATCTCCAAGGGGGAGGAGTCCGGACTGCAGAGCAAGGTGAATCCTGGCCGGCTGGTGCGCATTCAGACAACCGCGACGATTGCCGAAACAAATGTGGTTATAATAAATACAGCGGACGCGGGCGCAACCAACGAAGCGGATGCCGTTGGAACTGGCGAAGCAGAGATCGGCCATGTCAACGAAACGAATGTGGTCGCGATTAACGAAGAGGACGCAGGCGCACCCCCTGAAGCGGATGCGGCAGAAACTAACGATGCAAATGCAGCCCTCGCCAGCGAAGCGGATGTCGTTGTAACCAATACGCCGACGCCGGCGGTTCAAATGAAGCAAGACACTAATTATGTCGAGCGGGTTTTCACCGGGAGTTTGGATGAGATTCTTCAGCAGCGCGGCACGGGCACGGTCCAGTTGGTGCAATATGGCAACGGCGAGTGGCGGATGGTCGTGGAGGGCAAGCCCTATTTCATCCGCGGCATGAACTATTCGCCCACCAAAGTCGGCACGGTGCCGTGGGAGTGGAGCTGGCTCTGGGGCGACGAGAATGTCAACGGCGAAGCGGACTGCTTTGAAGTCTGGCTGGACGTCAATCGAAACAACCGGCAGGACGAAGACGAGCCGACGGTCAGCGATTTCAAGCTGCTTAAAGACATGGGCTGCAATACCATAAAGCTCTACATCACCGATGCGGAATTGCCTTCTTTCAATTATCTGGTCCTTCGAAAAATGTTCAAGGAAACAGGCATTCGGGTGATTGTCGGAAATTTCGTCGGGGCGTATTGTCATGGCTCGGGCGCCACGTGGGATGCCGGCACCGATTATACCATTCGCCGCCAGCGCGAAAGCATGAAGGCATCCGTCAGCAACATGGTCATGAAGCTGAAAGGGGAGCCGTGGGTGCTGGCGTGGGTGCTGGGCAACGAGAACAATATGGAGCTTTCCGGCGATGTCAACGCCACGCGGACCAATGGCTCGAAGTATCCGGAGACCTATGCGCGCTTTCTTAACGAAGTGTCCAAAATGATTCATGCCATCGATCCGGATCATCCGGTGGGCACCGGCAATCTGCTGACGGGGCTGGTCGAGTACTATGGACGGTTTGCGCCCGAATTGGATTATCTGGGCGTCAATAGCTATATTGGCGAGGATGGATTTGGCGCGACGTGGGAAAAGGTCAAGCAGCACATGAACCGCCCGGTCGTGATTGCGGAATTCGGCTGCGATTCTTATTGGACGAAAAAAGGGCCTGATGAGGAAGCTCAATCGTCATATGTTTTGAAAAACTGGGAAGATATCTATTACAACGGCGCCGGACAGCCCGGCGCCGGGAATTCCATCGGCGGTTTTGTGTTTGAATGGGTGGACGAATGGTGGAAGGATTCGCTGAATTACTTTGAGGATCCGGTCTCCAAGCAGACTTCCCGTGCAGTGTTTCCCATGCCGTTTCCAGATGGCTTTGCGCAGGAAGAATGGTTTGGAATCATGGGGCAAGGAACGGGCAACGCCAGCCCGTACCAACGCGTGACCAAGAAAGCCTACTACGATCTAATGAAAGTATGGCTGGGGGAGTTAGGGCAGGGAAAGGAGGAGCCCGGCGCAGCAGTCATGGAATAATTTCAATAGGTACCAGTTGTGCAGTGAAATCATAAGGAGGTTGCTATCATGTCGAAGATCAAGTTGGTTGGAAGTGTTGCATTGTTGGCCGCCATGTCGATGGCGGGTGTGGTTTTGGCTCAGGAAGGCGGAGCGTCTTCTGCGGACGTTACAGCGGGTCCCGTGGGCATGAAAGTGACCCTGCCCAGCAAGTTGTACGGCGATTGCGAAGATGAAGGCGAGCCGGCGTTTATTGCCTCCGGTTGGATGGGCAGCGCCGAGGCTCTCGAATATGACGATTGCTGGAAAGAGAATCCGCACGGCGGCGCAAGCTGCATTAAGATTACCTTCAGCGATCCGAAGAGCTGGGGCGGCATCGTCTGGCAGAGTCCCGCCAACAACTGGGGCGATGAAGAGGGCGGCGTGGATCTGACCGGCGCCAAGCATCTCAGTTTCTGGGCTCGGGGCGACAAGGGCGGCGAAATGGTTGAATTCAAGATGGGCATTATTGCCAAGAACAAGCCCTATTGGGATACGGCAAAGGGCAACTTGGGCAAGATCAAGCTGGAGCCCACCTGGAAGCAATACATCATTCCGCTCGAAGGTAAAAACCTGTCCCGCATTATGACGGGTTTTGTGTTCTCCGTGGCCGGGCGGCCGGATCCGGTGACGTTCTATCTCGACGATATTGTGTACGAATAACCCGTTTCGGGTGAAAGGCGCGCTCCAGCCCGCTTCGAGGGGACTGGAGCGCGCCTGTTTTTCCGCCGGCCGTGGCCGGCGGTTGTTGTTTTTTAGATTTAGTGGTTTATGGTTATTCGTGGGGGGCAGGATAATGAAAACCAGCCATCGGTTTATTCTTGCGGGCGTGTACGGTCTGCTGGCAGTCGTCGCGTCGTTCTCGGTCTTGGCCGAAGACATCAACCCGGCCCCGATGCTCACGGTTCCTGTCGTCATCTATGGGGCCGAAAATTCCACCAACGTGCCGCCGTATGCGCCTTCGGGTTGGATGGGCAAATTCGATGCGATCGAACTGGACGATGTCTCGAAAGACCTGCCGCATAGCGGCGAGGTTTGCATGAAAATCACCTTCAGCGATGCGAAAGATTGGGGGGGGATCGTCTGGCAGCATCCTCCGAACAACTGGGGGACGGAAGAGGGCGGTTACCATCTGTATGGAGCTCGTCAGCTCAGTTTCTGGGCGCGGGGCGCCGCGGGAACCGAACGGATTGAAGTCAAGTTTGGCATTCTTAAAGACAAACTCTATTCCGACAGCACCCAGGCTGTCTTGGGCCACATCCGGTTGAGCAAGATTTGGAGGCATTTCTCTATCCCACTGGCCGGCAAGAATCTCAGTCGGATCGTCACGCCTCTTTGCATATCGTTCGCGGGTACAGGCAAGCCGTTCTCGTTCTATCTCGACGATATCGTGATCGAGTAGGAGGGTTGCTTCCGACCGATGGACCGATCCGATCGCCGGGCGTCAACCTCTGGCGCCTCACCGCTGATAGGTATTCCAATACGCGCGAAAGACGCCTGCTTGTTCGCTTTTGGAGACGGTGTATGGATTCTTTGTGATCAAGCCGCTTGCGCTTTTGACCGCGGTATAGCCTTTGAACTTGTAAACCAATCCCGAGCGCGGCGAGACGAAGTCGTTGGCGATGGCGGTGATCGTTCCGTCTGTATTGACGAACATGACCAGAGATTCCGTTTCGGTTACCACTTCGCTGCAAAAATAGTCGCCGCCCATCCCCTTGGTTTTTTCGTCGTTGGCCAGGCAGCGCACGTTCATCTTGGATGGTCCGCCCATCCACATCGTTTCGTTGTCCCGGTTGTCGCTTTCTCTGCTTTTGTCCGCCGTGCTGCCGGAGACTTGGCGGCCGGCGGTCAAGCTGGTGGTGTTGGTCGGAGCGGTGGACGGCGTTGTTGGCGTGGTGGTGTTGGACGGCGTGGTCGTCTGGGGGTCGGTTTTTGCGCCGGTTTGATCCGTTCCCGCGGCATCCGCATCCGCCGGGTCATTTTCAAGTGTTTCGCAACCCATGAAGGTGCAAGCTCCAATAAGCACCCATACCGGCAAATGGAGGAGGGCGGTCCAGCTTTTGGTCATACGAGGAATCCTTGTTAACGATCATTACACAACAACGAGGACGTAATACCCAAACTACAAAAGGTTAACCAGCTTTTTCGATTCGATCTTGTAAAAAATGTGCAGACATGGGGAAGTTCTAAGTCCTGCTGGGGCGCTGGCAACAAGCTTGCAGGGCATTCTCGATGACCGGATGTTCGTATTGGAATCCGGCATCCGTCAGTTTGTTGGGCGCTACCCGGGCGCTGTTGAGCAATACTTCCTGCCCCATGTCGCCCAGAAGACCCCGGACGATAAAGGCGGGAATGGGCAAGAAGGCGGGTCGTGAGAGCACATTGCCGAGCGTCCGGGCAAATTCGCGCTGCGTCACGGATTGGGGCGCCACGACATTGACGGGGCCGGAAAGCGTTTCCTGCTCCAGGGCGAATTGGGTGGCGTGCACGGCATCGACGAGGGTGATCCAGCTGACGTATTGTTGCCCGCCTCCAATGGGGCCTCCCAGGCCCAGCCGGAACGGAAGCAACATGCGGGGCAACCCTCCTCCGCGGCCGCTCAGGACCAGCCCAAACCGCAGCATAACCACGCGGATTCCCGCGGCACTGGCGAGGGTGGTGGCTTCCTCCCATTCGGAGCAAACTTCCGCCAGAAACCCCCGGCCGGAAGAGCTTTTCTCCGTGAGAACTTCGTCCCGCCTGTCGCCGTAATAGCCTGTTGCCGAGGCGCAGATTAATGCCTTGGGCGGATGAGTCAGGCCGGCGAGGGTTTCGACCAGCAAGCGCGTGCCCAGCACCCGGCTGTCCCGGATGCGGTTTTTTTTATCCTGGGTCCAGCGTCCGACTATGTTTTCGCCGGCGAGATGGACCACGGCATCGATCCCTTCCATGTGCTTGCGATCGATGGTCCCGGTGGCCGGATTCCAACGCAATTCCGAAGCCGAGGTCTCGGCGTTGGTTCGGACGATGCGCAGGACTTGGTTTTCGGGGACGGAAAGCGCGCGGGTCAAGGTGCTCCCAATGAATCCGCCTGCGCCGCTAATGGCAATCTTCATAAAAAATCATTCTCCGTTAAGGGCCATTGAAGGCAGGGAAGATAAACGCCTCTGCCGGGAAGTTCAACCCTGGGAATAGTCGATCCAGCGACTATTTCCATCCGCGTAGATCTCTTTTTTCCAAATGGGAAGGCGAGCTTTCAATTCGTTGACGATATGCTCGCACGCTTGGAAGGCCTCGCGCCGGTGAATCGCCAGTACGCCGGCCCAGACGGCGGGTTCTCCGGACGAAACGGTTCCGGTCCGGTGAACGCATCGAATATCCAGGATGCCAAATTGTGCGCGGGTTTCCTGTTCGATTCGCTCGAATTCGCGTACGCTGAGCTCCTCGTACGCTTCGTAATCGATGGAAACGACTTCGCCATGCGGGCTTGTGGAACGCACCCGGCCTTCGAAACAAACCAGCGCCCCCGCTTCCTTGACGCTCAAGGCGCGGTGCAGGCCGGACAGCTCGAGAGGGTGGGGGCTGAACATCAACACGATCAACCTCCTGAGAAGGGGGGGAGAAACGCCACCGTGTCGCCCTCTTTCAAGGGCGTATGCCAGTCTTCGAACCGGTCATTGATGGCTACTTTGACGACATGGGTGGTAAATTTGAAGCCATGCCGCTCGCGCAGCTCGTTAAAAAGCTCCTCGGGCGTGTGCACGGCGGTTTTCAGGTTTTCCGTTTGGCAGCCTCGCTTTTCGCCCATCATCGCGAAATACCGGACTTGAATATTCTTTTCAGCCATTTCTTACCTCATTATTCCTGCCGTCCGATGGCGTTGTGCTTTCCGCCCGACGTTGCGCCTGTTCGTACTCTTCCGGGAAATTCACGTTATCCAGCGCTTGCGGGTTTTCCAATGGGAGAAGATGCGCATCCGACTGCATGAGCATCTTGCGGGGACAATACACGTCGCGGGTTGTAAAGTCCAGCAGGCGGGCCATGCTGTGCGGTTCATAAATCGCGCATAAGGGTTCGGGCTTGCCGTCGTGTGCGCTGAGAAAAGCGGTGGCCATGCGGCGGGGATCGCGATGCCGGATTAATTGAAGAAGCGTAGCCTCATCCAGAAACGGCAAATCGCAGGCCGTTACCAGCCAGGCGTGAGCCGGATGGGTTTTCAGCGCCGATAAAATTCCTCCGACGGGACCGAAGTTCGCGAAGAGATCGTGAATTTGCGGGAAGCTCGCATGTCCCGGCGCCTCCGATTGGTCGGCGCGATTCGATAGATAGACTTTGGCGCAAACCTTTGCCAGCAGTTCGAACGCGCGGGCCGATTGGGCTTGGCCATTATAGCGCAGGGCCGCCTTGTCGGTTTTCATCCGGCTGCTTTTGCCGCCGGTCAGCACCAAGCCGTAGAGGGGCGCCGATTCATCCGTTGAAGTCATGCCGGCCTCCCGTTTTCTTCAGAAGCCGGATCTCGCGGATGACGATGCGGTGAGAAAGGGCTTTGCACATGTCGTAAACGGTCAGGGCGGCCACCGAGGCGCCCGTCAGGGCCTCCATTTCAACGCCTGTCTTATGGTGGGTTTCGACGGTGCACTCGATGTGAAGCTCGTTGCGCTTTGGGAAGCGAATCTCGATCCGGCAATCTTCGAGCGCCAGGGGGTGACACAAGGGGATCAAGGAGGACGTTTGTTTGGCGGCCATGATGCCTGCGAGCCGGGCCGTTTGCAGAATCGGGCCTTTGGGGCCGGCGATGTCGCCTTTTCGGACCGCGCGGGCAACGGGTTCCGGGAGCCGGACAATGGCTTGGGCGCAGGCGATGCGATGGGTCGCCTCTTTGTTTCCGACATTCACCATGACCGGTCGATTTTTTCTTATGTGCGATAACATATCAGTTCCAGCGATGATACCCCACCGCCGTTCCTTTTTCAAAATGCAAAGGGCCTTCCGGCAATTCGACGAATCCGGTGCTTTCGGCGAGCGCCGACAAGTCGCCCGATCCATGATGGGAAATGGGGATGGCTTCGATTCCTTGCTTCAGGGTTACCGGAATAAACAGGGTCGATGTTCCCGTCGCGCCGATCCCTTCGCCGAGAAGAACCTGTTCGTGACGCCGCATCGGTTCGCCCATGGATTGGAAAAGACTGGGCAAAACATATCGATGAAAACAAATCAGGCTGGAGAGAGGGTTTCCCGGCAAGGCAAAGACTTGTTTTCCGCCGGGGGCGACGCCGAACCAGAAGGGTTTTCCCGGCCGTTGCCGGATTTTATGAAACAGCGGAACCACGGATAGTTGTTCCAGGACCTCCGGCACAAAGTCGAGTTTGCCCATCGATACGCCGCCGGACAGAATCAACACGTCGTGGGCGCTCAGCGCTTGCTCGACGCATTGCCGGATGGCGGAGCGGTCGTCGCGCGCGTGGGAAAGGTCAACGCGGTCAAATCCCGCGCGGTTCAAGGCGGCGTGAAAGCCATACGCGTTCGAAGGCCGGATTTGATAGGGCTCAAGCTCCTGTCCGATATCGACCAATTCGTTTCCCGTTGAAACGATGGCGATCGACGGGATGGCTCCAACGCGCACTTCCGTGCGGCCGGTCGAGGCAAGAATGGCGATTTGCGGAGAAAGCAATCTCATGCCGGGAGCGAGCAGTCGTTCGTTCTTTTTGCGGTCGGCGCCTTGGACGTGAACCCACTGCATGGGCTTTAAAACCAGCCCCGGGTTCAGTTCGGCCTGCTGGCCCCGGATCGAAAGGTCTTCGTAAGGGATCACGCCATCGCAGCCCTCGGGAAGGGTCGCTCCGGTCATGACTTGGATGCAAGCGGTTGGATCGTTTAACCGAAGGGGCGGCGCCCCGGCCGCATGCGTGGATTCGATGAGGAACGAAGTTTGCCCGCTTTCGCGCGCATGAGGGGAAATAGCGATGCCGTCCATCATGACCCGATGAAAAGGCGGTTGATCCCGGTCGGCATGAATCTCTTCGCGCAAAATTCGTCCCTGTGCTTTGGCCAAAGGGCAGGGGACGGGAGGCGAGCTGGGGCTGTGTTGAGCGACGATTCTTTCGGCTTCTTGTACGCTAATCATAACCGGATGATAGACTCTCGGGGCTTGGTCGTCATCTAAACTTCGTCGCAACCCTTCAATAAGAGGCTTCCCGCCATGCACCAAAATGCCTTCAAACCCTCTGAGATAAAGAAGTCTTGACATGCATACTATATGCATACTAGTCTTATAAGTGTAATCAAGATTGTGGTAGGGGAAAACAGCGTCCGGTTCTCTATTAACGTGTGGTCATTTGGTGTATCTCTGTTCGTTGAGGAGCATAAGGACGATTTCCTCGGTTCAAAACAGGCTTTGGACGGTTGAGTTAGTATGTATTAGTCCTCTGGGAGGTTTGCATGAGAAACCGGGTGGTTTTCTGTCTGAGAGTTCTCGTTTGCACTCTTATCTTCTGCGCGCCGCTCCTCGCGCGAGCGGGAGGCGGGTGTCTGGAGTTAAGGGACGGCTACTTTTGGGACGCTCAAAAAGAATCGTATTTCATTCCGCACGGCGTGGCTTATCAATCCTGGAATCCGCCCGTGTATGCCAACCAGACTTTCAGCCAATTCGAGTACGATCTGCGCGAAATGAAGCGCATGCATGTGAACTCCCTGCGCGTCGAGTTGACCTGGAGCCAGATCGAAACCAACGAGGGCTGCTATAATTTTGAAAAAGCCGACTACATGATGGCGCTCGCGGAAGAACTGGACATGAAGTTATTTGTTCTGATGGGCTACCAGTATCCGCCCTCCTGGTTCAAAACCAACTACCCCGCGTGCATGGCGTATCATTACGATCAATACCTTGGAAGTACGGGGATTTCCGATGTGCTGAATTACAACTCGCCGGAAGCCGCCGCCAGCTACGCCTCCTATGTTCAGACGATAGCCGCTCGCTATAAGGACTTCAAATGCGTTGGGGGTTGGATTGTCGGGAACGAATTCGCCTTCTACGATCTCTGGGAGCCGCCCGACCTGTATGCCAGCCATCGTTTTCTCGGGTTTGACACCAACTACAGCCTGCCATCGTTTCACCGCTTTCTGAGCAACCGTTATGCGGGCGTCATCAGCGAACTCAACAGCCGCTGGGACATGACCTATCCCGATTTCGACGCCATTCCCATGCCCAACCAGTTTCCCCTGAATCGTCAGGATCAACACGAGTCGCAGCGTTCCGGGTATTATGATGTGCTGCAGTGGCGGCAACGCATCATTGCGGAGTTCCTATCCGAGGGGGTTGGGGCGGTTAAAACGGCGGACACCAATCACCTCGTGACGTACGCGATGGTGGGCGGCATTTTCAGCGGATTTGACGACAACAACACCTGCGAAGATGCCAAGACCATCGTATCCGTCTGCGCCAGCAACGGCACGCCCGTCGATTTCTGGACGATCAACAATTATCCCTGGGTCTTGACCGGCAACGAGATGCGTTCCATGGATTATGGCGTGACGAAATACCGGGAAACGATCGGGTTGCCGGTGATGCTTTCGGAGTGCGGCTTGTCCGACAACGACGCACTTTTCTGGGAGACCAGCGAGCGCCAGAAGTTCGCTTTAGCCAGCTTGCCGTGGGAGGCGATCATGTCCGGGGCTATCGGTGCGCATATCTTCCATTGGAACGATCGGCCGGAATACTTTTCCTATGGCAACTTGCTGTCGCGGGAAGGAGGCTTCGGCATGACGCATGGGACCCGCCTGCTGAAGGAGACTTATTGGAACATCCTGTCCGCTTATCGCCGCATGGATGAAATGCACATCGAAAAATTGTTGCCCCATTCCATGGACCCTCCCAACGACATTTTAGCCTATTGGAGCAAGGAGACCGATCTGGGCTACAATCGCTATAATCAGGAATTTGGCATGACCTGGGCGGCCTTCAGGCGCATGGGCTTTCAACTGGGCATTATCGATGAAGATCAGTTTGACGCCGGCGTCTATACCAATGCCCAAGCCCTGCTGCTGCCTCGCAATTTTCAGATGGAACCCCATCGGTTGGAAGCCTTGCAGACTAATGTGCTGGCGCAGGGTGTGAATGTCTTGGCGGAATCCGATCTGCCCGGTCAATACGACAGCTATTATCGTTCCAACGCCAACTGGCATGCCTGCATGGCTTCGATCTTCGGGTTGAACGTGAGCAATGCCGTGCCGGGACTCGAAACCGGCTACATGTACCTGCCCACGAATGTGTATCGGATCTATGTCAATGTGGAAACCAATTGCGGATTGCTCAACACCAACTTTTCCTATCATACGTGGAAAATCTGGCATGGCATCACCAATATCGATGCGACGGTGCTGGCCACCCACACCGGGGTAACCAATTCTCAAACTGCGATCCCGGCCTTGACGGTCAAAGCGCACGGTAACGCCTGGGCTTCCTTTGCATCGTTTGCCCTCGGGGACGGGTTGTCTTCAACCGGGGATTCGCCGAGGATGGAGCATTCGTGGGATGTGCGTACGATGATGCTGGATGCCGCCCTTAAGCAAACCTTCAAGATGGAGCCGGTCATCGAGCTCTCCGGCGATCCGCTTGCGCGTTATGTGGTGTCCGATTATCGCACCTGCTCCAATGGAAGCGTCTTGATCTCCCTGTTGAGCATGAACGGGAAGGATCGTCTCATCACGAACCTGGTGGTGCATGCCCCCGGGCTGCTCAACGGACGGCGGGTGGAGAATCTTACACGCGGCGGCATCGTGACGGATCACGCCGGGGATGACGTGGCTGTTTCCCTTGCCGGCGACGAGTTCCTTTTGCTTTATGCCTACGCATCGGACGCCCAAAGCGACCAGTCGTTGATTAGCACGAACAAGGGCAAAATCTGGTTCGTGAACTTACCGTGGAGCGTCCCGACGCGCGTCTATCCGACGCCCGACTGGTATGGGGTGAACGTGGGATACAATATCCCCGTCAGTTGGGATTGGGATAATGTCCGCGTGGCTTTGGAGCGGGTCGGGGCGGACGGATCGCGGATTCGCTATGGCGTTTCGCAGAGCAACTGGGTGGCGCCGGGGCAGGGGAGTTTGTGGACCCGGATTCCGGTCCAGCCTTCGAACCTGAACGACTCCGACTATCGTTCCACCCTGGAAGGCGGGCGCTATGTGATCTCCGCCTGGCTGGAGGACATGGGCGAAGAGCACGTGCGAACGGAAGTGCCCGTCGAAATGTTCTGGGGCGTCAAGGTGGAAGCTCCGCCGTTTACACTGGCGCCGAATACCACGTATGAAATTCCCGTCACGTGGGAGGACGTTCCCTCGTATCTCCCGGAGGAAGGCCCCTGTCCGCTGAATCGTGAGCATCAATGGCCGCCGTCGGAGGACGATGTGGTGCAGCAAAGTTATCGAATTGTCCTGGACCTGCTGGATGTGCATACCAATCTTCTGCTGACGACCAATTGGGTCACGAGAAGCGGATCGGGGATGCATATGTTCAGCATTACGACGCCGGCCGAAATGCCCACCAATGCCTGGTGGAGAAGCCTGCTGGTGGCCGAGCCGATCACGTCGGATCTGATCGACAGCTTCGAGGATCGCGTCCCCGGGAATATCAAGCCCAGTTACATCAACGACGCGCCGATGCTCGTCTGGCTTTGGGACAGCGTCGACAAGCCTTACTGGTGGGACGAAGGCATCGGCCTTGAACCTCGCACCCACGGGAGGCAATCGCAATTTCTATATCTTTGCACCCGGTCCTATTTCACATACAGCGGGCATACCTATCATTGGGCGCTCGATCGGGCTGAAGACTTCTCCTCCCTGGCCCTGCGTTCGAACATCTGGTTCAGCTTTGACCTCTGCATTCAGAAAACCAACGGCACGGGAGGGCTTACTTGCCCTGTAGAACTGGCTGTCTGCACGGGTCTCGACGGCGTCACTTTGCGTCCGACGAGCTATACGAATAACGGCGCTTTTCAGCATTTCAGTTTTCGTCTCAGCCAGTTCAACACGCCGCCGTCATGGCCGAAGGTCGCGGCTCACTGGAATCTGATCGACGGACTCTCGATCAATGTCTCGCATACGCTCTTTAACATGCCCTATGTCTTCTTCCTGGATAATGTCCGCTTGACCGGTACGCTGGCGCGCGCCGGCACTGGCGGCATGACCAACGCCATCTACATGGGCAACGGCGATCTGCTGCCGAGCCCGAATCCGGATCGGCCTCCGGCGTTGTATGTGGAGACGGAGGCGGGGGTGGATGTGCCGTATGGCGCCCCAGCCCAGACGAACTTTGGCACGGATGCCGGGCTTGTGCTGAAAGGCGAGTCCAGGACCAACAGGTTTCTTTTAAAGGCGGACGCCGCCCGGACCGTTTACATGGGAACGTCGTGGGTCGAGGGCCCGGGGCAAAGCTCCTTCTCCTTCGGCGGCATCCCCGAAGGGCCGATGTCTCATGACATAAGCAGCAACATCGCCGTGGTATTTACCGGCGCCCAAGTGGGCCGGCGGGATGCCTGGTTGACGATCCCATGCGAAGGGACGAACTTCATCCTGAACCTGAGCTGTCGCGTTTATGACCTGAGCGCTCGCGCCGGGCCTGCCGTCGGCGGGGGGCTGTTGACCTTGACCAATCTGGCTCTTGGCGGGGCGTCAACCGTCACCAATGTATGGGTGGGCGGTATTTCGGCGGCGATCGTTGGGCAGGGAGACGACTGGTTGTCCATTGTCTTGCCGGCGCATGAGGCCGGTTGGGTGGATATCGTGCTGCAAACGGAGGGAACGAGCGAGCTCGTTTTGGATCGAGTCTACGAGTACAAGCCTTCCGGCGTCATCGGCTGGTCCGGCTATGAGCCTTATGGGTGGACCAACCTGGGCGTTGGGGTATCCGGCAGCGCTCATTCGGTGGTTGCTTTGGCGCGCACCCCGGATGGCGTCATCTATGCCGGCGGCGGTTTTTATTATGCAGACGGGACACGGGTCGATCACATCACCCGGTGGAATGGAACAGCCTGGACGAATGTGGGCTCGGGCATGAACGGCTCGGTAAGCGCGCTGCTGGCGACGACCGGGGGATTGCTTTATGTCGGCGGCAGCTTCACGACGGCCGGCGGAAAATCGGCCAATTACATCGCCTGTTGGAATGGCTCGACGTGGACGAATCTGGGCACGGGCCTCAACAGCTATGCCTCGGCTCTGGCTCTGAGTTCCAACGGGGAATTGTATGCGAGCGGGGGCTTCACCACGGCGGGCGGGATGCCGGCCACTCGCGTGGCGATGTGGAATGGAACCGTGTGGACCAATCTGGGTTCGGGGTTGAATGCTCCGGTCAACTCTTTGGCCTGGGGATCTGACGGCATGCTGTATGCGGCGGGAAGTTTTACTTCGGCGGGCGGAGGGGCGGCCTCGCGCGTAGCCTACTGGGATGGCGCGGCCTGGCATGCCCTCGGCAGCGGCGTCAACAATACAGTCTACGATATCATGTGCGGTACGAACGGCGTCTTGGCCATAGGCGGGATTTTCACAACGGTCAGCGGTTATGCCGCCCGATGGACGGGAAGCGCCTGGGGCGGCATGAGCGTCGGTATGAACAACTACGTGAATACGCTGTTGGAGCATCCGAACGGATTGATTTATGCGGGAGGATCGTTTACGACGGCGGATTCCGCTCCGGCCGCCGGCATGGCCTCGTGGAACGGGACCAACTGGATGGGCTTGGGCTCGGGCGTCCGCGGGGGATCGGTTAGCGCCCTGCTGGCGACGGGGGATCGTGAATTATTGGTGGGCGGCAATTTCGGGACAGCGGGCGTTGTGTCGGCCAGCGGCATTGCCAAGTGGGCGAGCGCGCAGGTGGTCAACTTGGGGGTGCATCCTGCCTCCGTCATGACCCTGGGCGGCATGAACGTGACGATCCAGGGCCTGAATTTGGGCAGTGGTTCGGACATTACCAACGTGACCCTTTGCGGGATTTCGGCGACGGGGATCTTGAGCCAGTGTTCGACCCAGGTCGTTGTGCAGGCGAATGCCGGGCCGGCCGGGCTGGGGGATGTCGTCGTCTATTCCACGACTTATGGGAATACCGTCAAATCTAATGCTTTCGCCTACTACGCACCGCGCATCCTGGTTTTGGGAACCAACAGCCTGATCGTGCTGCCCAGCGGCGAGCCGGCCCTGCCGGCGGCGGGCACCGACTTCGGTGAAGTGCAGGTGGGCTCGTCCGCAACCAGCATCCTGTTCGTCACGAACATCGAATCCAACGATTTGCACATGACCGGCGTTTCCACCAGCGGCGCTGCGGCGGCGCGGTTCTGTATTTCCGGATGGCCCGCAACGGTTGCGCCGGGAGAAACGGACGCCTTCTCGGTCGTATTCAGTCCTGTGGCGGGAGGCGCTCAAAGCGCCGTCGTGTCCCTCTTGAACGACTTCACCAACTACACGGTGAATCTGGCCGGTTGGGGGCGATTCGATTTGAGCGTATCGGCCGGGCCGGAGGCCGGAGGCAACAGCCTGATCGTTACCAATCTGGTCCTGCCCGGCGGAGACGCGATCACCAATGTAGTGATCGGCGGACAGAACGCGGCCATTCAAGCGTCCGGCGAAAATTGGGTGGAATTCAGCGTGCCCGGTCACGACCCCGGGGCGGTTGACGTAGTCGTTCAATCCGTCCTTCAAGGCAACACGCTGCTCGAAGACGCTTACACGTACAACCCGAACGGGACGATCGGCCGCACGGACTACGGCCCTTATGCCTGGACCAATATGATGGGCATCAATTCCACCGTATACTCGTTCACGATCGATCCGGTGGATGGATCGTTATATGCCGGATCGTATTCGGGCAGTGGGGTGATGCGCTGGATGGGAACGTCCTGGACGAATGCCTGTCCGGGCCTCAGCTTGCTTAATGCCATTGCCTCGGTCGGCGGCGGTGTTCTGTATGCCGGGGGAGGATTCACAACGGGGATGGGCTTTTTGACCGATTATATCGCCTGTTGGACGGGAGGGGCCTGGACGGCGATGGGTAGTGGAATGAACGCCTCCGTCGCCGCGCTGGCGGTTGACTCCAACGGGCACGTTTATGCCGGGGGAGCTTTCACGACGGCGGGCGGTATGCCGGCCAATCGGGTCGCCTTCTGGAATGGAGCGGTCTGGACGAATTTGGGAGCTGGCCTGGGGGCTACGGTTTTAGCCCTCGCGCTCGATACGAACGGCGGCCTGTATGCTGCGGGGGACTTCACGAATGCGGGAAGCCAGGCCGCCAATCGCGTGGCTTACTGGAACGGAAGCTCGTGGACCAATCTGGGGTCGGGCTTAAGCAGCACGGCTTACGCGTTGGCGCTGGGGCAGCGCGGCGAACTCTACGTGGGCGGTTCCTTTTCTTTCGCCGGCGGTTCAACCGTGAACCGCCTGGCCAAGTGGAACGGCACGTCTTGGTCTTCCGTGGGAGGAGGCATGGGCAGTACCGTCTATGCACTGAAGACAGCCGGAAAAGACGGGTTGTATGCAGGAGGCGCTTTCTATGCGGCCGGAGGAGTCGTGGTGTCTTGCGTGGCCTATTGGAATGGATCGTCCTGGAGTGGCCTTGGACAAGGATTGACCAAGCTTTCATCGCCGGTCGTCAGAGCCTTGGAATTCGGACCCGACGGCCAGGTCTTCGCGGGCGGCGATTTCACCCAGTCGGGCCTTATCGCCATGACCAATTCCGCCCGATGGTCGCCGGCCTGGGTGCAATATCGCTTCGGCGTGAATCCGACCAACGGTCCGGTCGAAGGCGGCGCGGCCGTGGTCATCGACGGGGAAAACCTGGGCAATGGGACCGACATTACGAACGTGACGTTCTGCGGCGCTCCGGTCGCGAGCGTGATCAGCCAGTGTTCTACCCAAGTGGTTGTGCAGACCGCTGCCGGTTCCGTGGGGCTGGGAGATGTGCGGGTGTATTCCGCCGGTTATGGCGAAACGGTCAAATCCAACGCCTATCGCTATCGGAGCAGTGCGACGGTCTATCTGGACAACCTGGTCCAGCTCTATAACCGCTATCCCCGCTATGTGACGGCAACGACGGATCCTTCCGGGTTGAATGTTGGGTTCACGTACAATGGCCAGACGAACGTGCCTGTCGAGGCCGGCGTCTATGTCGTCACCGGCGCCGTCACGGAGCTCGACAGCATGGGCATGGCGGCCTCGACTCTGATCGTTCAGCGGGCCGAACAGGCCATTGCCTTCCCCACGCCGGGGAACCAGGTGGTCACCAACACGGTTCGGCTGGCGGCCTCGGCCGATTCCAACTTCAAGATCGATTACACCATCGAATCCGGTCCCGCGTCGATCGAAGACACGACCTTGCTTTCCTTCACCCAGCGCGGCTATGTCTCCATCGCCGCCGCGCAGACCGGCAACGAGAACTGGTTCCCGGCTCCGACGATCACCAACCTCTTCCGCGTCTATGGATTGTATACGGTTTCGGTCGAGTCCTGTTACGGTTCGTCCGAGCTTTCCACGGGCGCCCATCTGCTGGTCGAGGAGACCCTCGTGACCCATCGCGTGACGACGCCCGACACGCGCGGCGCCACCCAGTTCGTCAGTTGCGGCTGGGTCATGACCGGCCACGACCCGGCGTCCGGTTCTGCGACGGAATTCACGATGGCGGTAACCAACGACGCGATGTTGGCGTGGTTGTGGACCACCAATTTCTGGCTGGCGACGGGCGCCGGAGCGCAGGGCGCCGTGAATGTGCCGTCAGGCTGGCAGCCCGCCGGGGTAACGACGTCCATCGCGGCCTTGGCCGATGCCTACTGTCACTTCGTCCAGTGGACCGGCGACGTTTCGGGAAGCGTGAACCCCTTGGAACTGTGGATGGATTCGCCCAAATCGATCGGCGCCTCTTTCACCGCAAATCTGACGACCAACCACGGCATCCCCGAAGCGTGGCTGGCGAGATACGGTCTGACGAACTTTGAGGCGGACGTCGAAGCGGATGCCGATTCTGACGGTCTTTTCTCCTGGCAGGAATTCCGGGTCGATACGAATCCAACCAACGCAACGTCTTGTTTGCGGCTGGGCCAGATACGCACGGAAAGCAGTGCCGGCTTGATTTATTGGCAGGGAGGGACGGGGGTTTTGCAGTATCTGGAGCGGAACGAAGACTTGGAGGGGGCTTGGAGAGTTATCTGTACGAATGCGCCTCCCACCCCGGTGGACAATGTAGTCACGCTGGGGGTGGAGGCGGTTGAAGGGTATTTCCGCATTCGCGTACCGTAACTAGCCGTCCGTAAGCAGCAGTTCCTTTGGGTTGGAAACAGAAATCTGCGGCAGTGTCCGGATGCACCCGGTATGATCGATGGCCAGTCCTGCGTATAATCTGGTCTCGTTCGGGCTGCCCAGTTGATCTATACGCTGCCGACCCGCTTCATAAGCCCGTTGTTCCGCGGCGGTCCGTCGAAAGCCCTTTCCGCGTTTACGAGCCGACTTCTCCTTTTCCACACAGCTCATGCACTATATGGGCTAACAACTGGAAAATCCGCCCTCTACGTCAAAAACAATTTTCGCAAATATGCGAATCCGTTCCTCTCCAAACTTTTTTTTGCTCAAGGTAACGAAGCCGGATTTTTCTACGACTAATGCTTTGTTATGTAGGTTGGCGTCGTATCCACCATAACGCAGGGGGGAGCGTGTGTTCTGTTCGTAAAAGTGGATTAAGACGATTTCCGCCTGACGTACTCCAACCATTGGAAAAATATATGGACTCTTTTTCAATCGTTGGGAGAAATTCCGGTTCACGTGAGCGCAGACTGGGAACTAAATGCAACCTGGCCGTGTGGGGTCTTCTAAGTTGGGTGGCGCTCATGGGGCTTCCCGTGGCGAAGGGCGTGGACGTCTATTGGCGGAGCGATTGGACCGATTTGTATTGGGATTCCAGCCAGGGATGCAGCGATATGGGCACGCCCGCCAGTCCCTGGTGGTACAACGGCTGGGAGCCGAACAATGCGCGCGGCCGTCCGGATTGCTATGGCAATCATATCGTTCATTTTAACAACAACAATCAAGTCTCCATGACGCTGAATACGAGTTGGTACAGCGTCAACCAGATTTTGTTCGAAGACTCCACCGGCGCCCGCACGATGGACGGCGGCAATGGCATTAACCTGTATAATGCCGGCGCTAAAATCGAAAACAACGTATCGGCGGCCCAGACGTTCAATGTGCCGATCGCTCTGCAGACGGCTTCCCAGCTCAATCCCGTGAACGGCGATCTGACCTTCAACGCCACAATTTGGAACAACGGCAACTGGCTGGACGTTTGGGGCGACAACAGCAAAACCCTGACCCTCGGCGGCGTGCTCGATCAAGGCGGCGGCGTGGCCGTCAAACAGAGCAGCTTGGTCATCCTGACCAACGACAACACTTTTACCGGCGCCATCTGGGTCGAGAAAGGGCGCGTGCAACTCGGCGGGCACACCAACGCGATGGGCGCCGGCGGCCTGGTGAATGTGGGCACCAATGCGACGCTGGATCTTAACTACGGCGCGGAGACCCTGCGTCCCTCAACGCTGAACCTTTTCGGCACGGGGACCAACGCAGCGGCCGGCGCCCTGCGCAAGACCTCGACGGCCCGGACCGTATGGCCCGGGGATATCGCGCTCGGCGCGGACTCGCGGATCGTCGTGACGGGCGGCGGCCTGGATACAAGAGGCGCGGTGGCCGCGGGCGCGTATACCCTGTATGTCACCAATACGATTGACGTTTACATGACGGCCGGAGCCATGACGGGCTCGAAGACCGCCGGGGACGGCGCCCTGCACAAGTCCGGTTCGGCGGTCTTCACGCTTCGTCCGGACCCTTCGCTGGACGGCGGGATTACGCTCAACCAGGGAACGATTCGAATCGCGACGGGCACGATGGGCGGCGGCGGCGCGTTCAGCATGGCGGACGGAACGACGATTCAGTCCGACGGAGCGGACGGGCGCACCCTGAGCAAGCCCATGACGATCAACGGCCAGATCACGTTGGGCGCGGCGAGTTCTTACAATGGTGCGCTGAGTCTGACCAATGCCGTCAGCCTGGGCGGCGGCCTGCGCACGATTCGTTGCGACAACACCAACACCGTCAGCGGCGAGATTTCCAACGGCGGCTTGATCAAGGACGGCGTCGGGATGCTGATTCTCTCGGGCCTCAACAACTACGACTCCGTCGCCATTGTGTCCAACGGCGTCTTGCGCATCGCCCATCAGTGGGGCCTGGGGTGGATCAACGGCGACACCGAAGTCCGCAGCGGCGCCGCGCTGGAGTTGATCGGCGGCATCTCGCCCTCCGGCGACGAATCGCTGACGCTCGACGGCGCCGGCCAGAGCAACGGCGGCGCGCTACGCAACATCAGCGGGAACAACACCTTTGCCGGTCCCATTACTTTGAGTAGCGCCGTGCGGATCAACTCGGACAGCGGGACGCTGCAACTGGGGGCCGATGCGGATATTTCCGGCGCCGGCCTCGGATTGACCGTGGGCGGCGCGGGAACCGTCGATATCTGGGGCGATCTTCCGACGGGCGCCGCGACCTTGACCAAGGACGGCCCCGGCACGCTCACGCTCAATAACATGTCCGCCACGCGCACCTGGTCGGGCGCCACCGCCATCAGCGAGGGCCTCCTTCAGCTGACCGCCCCGAACGGTCTTTCGGACAACAGCGCCGTGACGGTTTCCAGCGGCGCCACGTTGGACCTGGCGGCCGGCAGCGACACGGTCGGCTCCATCGCCGGCGACGGATCGATCACGATGGGCAACTCGACCCTGACCGCCGGCGGGGATAATTCTTCGACCGCCTTCGGCGGCGTGATGAGCGGCGCGGGCGGGGTATTGGTCAAGCAGGGCACGGGTACGCTGACGCTCACCGGCGCCAACACGCACGGCGGCAACACGACCGTCAGCGCCGGCACGCTGATTCAAAACGGCACCAACGCCAACTCGGCCGTGACCGTCAACAGCGGCGCTTTTCTTTATGGATCGGGCCAGGTCGCAGCGCTCACCCTCGCCGGAGAGGCCAGCGCGGGCAGCGCTTCCAATACGGTCGGCAATCTGGTTGCGGCCGCCGTGAATTTGCAAAACAACGGACGCCTGCAAGTCGACCTCTCCGCCATGACCGGTACGGCCGGAACCGATTGGGATCTGGTGGACGCCACCGGAGATATCGCGGTCAACGCCGCGGACGGCAGCGACTTTGTCGTCGCCTTGAAAGGCAATCCCACGTTTGACAGCAGCGTGGGCTATACCAACACGATTATCAGCAGCGCCTCCAACAGCGGCTTTGCTACCAACAAGTTCACGATCGACACCGATGAGTTTACGCCGGCGCTGGATGGCGGAACCTTTATCGTTAACGAGTCGGAAGGCAATCTCCGCATCGTTTTCGCCCCTTATGTTGAAACTGTGCAAGCCGTCTGGGATGGCGGCGGCGCCGACTCCTTGTGGGACACGGTTATGAACTGGATGGGGGATGAGGTTCCCCCGGCTTCCTCTAATATCTTGTTTTACACCGGCATAGCTTCCGGCGCCAACATCTACCTCAATGGCGACCGCACTGTGGCGGGCTTGACCTTCAACGACAACGCAGACTCGGCGGTGACCATTTCCAGCAATACGCTGACGATCAATGGACAAGGCATCGCGATGGCCGCCGGCGCGGACGGCGCGCATGTCATCGCCAGCGACGTGTCGTTAGGTTCGGACCAGAGTTGGACCAACGACTCGACGGCGGCTCTTAAGGTCAGCGGGGTGATCTCCGGCACGCATTCGCTGACCAAGCAGGGCTCAGGCGTGCTGGAACTCTTGAGCGCGAACGTCTACGAGGGGGCGACCCTGGTCCAGGCCGGCACCTTGCGGCTGGGCGGTGAAGTGGGGATCGTCACGGTGTCGAATAGCAGTTTCGAGGTTCCTCCACAGACTGCAAGCCCGTTTTATACAACCGTGGCGCCTGTCGGGTATGGTTGGACATTCAGCAGTGCATGGGCGGGCATCGCCAGAAACTCGTCTCCGTGGTATACTCCTGCAGCACCGGATGGGATACAGGGAGCGTTCTTCAAGCGGGCGTGCAATATTTCTCAGGTCGTAACGTCGTCCGCTCCCGGACAATATGCCATCACGTTTTCCTCCGTCTCGCGTGGAGGCGGGTTAGGTCCAAACCAGATGAAGTTGCAGGTGGACGGAAGCGAAATCCTTGCCTGGGCGCCGCCCTCTTCCGTAGCCTGGTCATCGTATACGGGAACCGTATACCTTGCCAACGCCGGTGCTCACACGATTACCATTCTAGGAACGAACAACGTTGCGGACAGAACTTCCTGCATCGACAATGTTTTGATTTCGTTCCTAAGATTAGTTAATGGCCTTCCAACCAACACTCCGGTTTCGATTGCCGGCGGCGCCGTCTTGGATCTGAACGGCGTCGTCCAAACGGTGGCCTCGTTGGCGGATTACGGCGGCAGCGGTGGGGTGGTGAACAACAACGCGACAGCAGCTTCCGTTACCCTGACGCTGAGCGCTCTCAGCGGCACGACGACATTCAGCGGCGTCATCGCGGACGGGGTCAGCTCCGTTGGATTGATGAAACTCGGAGAAAGCACGCAGATTTTTACCGGCACAAGCACGAATACGGGCGCCACGACGGTCGGCGGGGGCGTGCTTATCCAAAACGGCACAAACGCCAGTTCGGCCGTCACGGTCAATGGGGGCGCGTTTCTCTACGGTGTGGGGCGGGTGGGAAATTTGACGATTACCGGCCAAGTCAGCGCGGGCAGGGCGTCCAATACGGCCGGCAAGCTGACGGCGGGCGCGGTCAATTTGCAGAACAACGGCATCTTGCAGGTGGATATTTCCTCCATGACCGGCACGGCCGGCGCGGATTGGGATCTGCTCGATGCCGGCGGGGCCGTCGCCATCAATGCCGTCGACGGTTCTGATTTTGTGATTGCCTTGAAGGGCAGCCCCGTGTTTGACGCCACGGTTGGTTACACGAATACCCTGGTGGTCGCCAGTGGTTCCATCAGCGGCTTTGCCAGCAACAAGTTTTCCATCTCGACCGCGGATTTCGCCTCGTCCCTGGATGGCGGCCAGTTCACGATGATCGAAGAGTCCGGAAGTCTCAAGCTCGTCTTTTCGCCCCCTCCGCCCGCTCAGGCGATCTGGGACGGCGAAGGCGTTAATTCGTTGTGGGACACCCCGGAGAATTGGATCGGCAACGTGACGCCTGCCGCCTCGTCGAATGCCGCTTTCTATGCGAGTCTGGCTTCCGGCACGAACATCAACCTTAACGGCGATCGCACGGTGGCGGGCTTGACGTTCAACGACGACGCCGATACGGCGCTGAACATCCGCAGCAATACGCTGACGATCAACGAACAGGGCATCGTGGTCGATTCGGGGGCCGGCGCTGCGCATACGATCGGCGCCAATGTAGTTTTGGGCGCGACCCAGGCGTGGCGCAATGCCTCGGCGCAGAGCTTGACCGTGTCAGCCCCCATCAGCGGAGCGGGCGGGTTGAGGAAGCAGGGAGCGGGACCGGTGCGGCTGATGAAGCCCGGTGCATATACCGGGGGACTTTGGGTCGATGAAGGAACCCTTTATTGCCATACCAATGGCTATGGCCCGAATGTGGTAAATATTGGCACGAACGCCCAGTTGGAGCTGTTTAATAGTGGCGCGGCTTATTCAGGCGTGGGGCCTGTGTCGATTTTGGTGTATGGAACAAACACCATGAACCGAGGCGCCGTCCGGCTTGCGAATAACAACGCGGCTCGTTGGTATGGAAACGTCTCTCTCTTCACGAATGCCATGTTTCGCGTTGACGGCGTTACGGTCTATATGAATGGCGGATCGTTCGACTTGAATGGGCACACGCTCTATTTGAATTCGGAAAACTCTTTTGCGATGGAAACGGCGACCGTCATCGCCGATGCCTACAAAACGGATGGAGATGGCGCGATCTACAAGACCGGAGCGGGGTACCTGCAGATTTACGGGTACAGCACCCTGGTAGGGAGCATTCATATTGTTCAAGGCAGCTTAGGACACTACGACTCCGCTGCCTTGCCGGTCGGCGGCGTCTTGATCCTGGAAGACGGCGTCATCTACCGGGCGCGGGGTTCTGGGGCCGCACTGAATTGCGACAAGGCGGTGCAGATTAATGGCAACATCCAGTTGGGCGGGAGTAATCCCGGGGTCACGGTCTTGAACGGGCCGGTCGATCTCCATGGCGGTTTCCGTACGATAACCGCTGCCAAAGATGTAACCATCAAAAATTCGATCACCAATGGCGGATTGGGTAAGGCAGGGACGGCTTGGATGTGGTTCCTGGGAACCAATACTTACGAAGGCGGCGCCATTGTTTCAGCCGGCATTCTTTACAGTGGAACCTGCGGCCTTCCGGGGTGGATCACGAACAATTCGATCCTCTCCATTTGGCAGGTAGAACCGGGGACCCTGGCAGGCCCTCTGAGCGGTTCCGGTGCGGTGTGGAAGGAAGCTGCTGGTGAAGCTGTTTTCTCGGGGAGCAATAACTATTCGGGGATTACCTCGATCAAGGGAGGTGTCCTGACCCTTACTCATCCCAGCGCCCTGGGATTGACCTCATCCGGGACCGTGGTCACGAATGGCTGCAGTTTGAAAATGGGCGGAGGCATGGTTACGCTGCCGGAACCGCTGACCTTGCGAGGTGACGGATATGGGAACATCGGAGCGCTGGTCAACGCCTTCGGCAACAATCTTTTTAGTGGCCCGATTGCTCTGACGGCTCATACGCGCATCGGTTCCCAGGCGGACATGCTGACGCTGACCAACACGATTACCGGCTATGGATTCAACCTCGAGAGCTGCGGCAATGGGACCGTCCGGATCGAGAGTTCGCTCAGTTGGCTGTCCACGGGCGCGGTGAGCAAGATCGACGCGGGCATCTTAATTCTAAGCGGAACCAGCACCAACAGCGGCGGCACGACCATCACGGCCGGCACGCTGATTCAAAACGGCACGAACATCGTGGCGCCCGTGACGGTCTCCGCCGGCGGCACGCTGATGGGCGCGGGTCAGGCGGCGGCCGTGACGGCGTCCGGCACGGTATGGCCGGGCGCGAGCGCAACAGATATCGGCTGCCTGCATGCGGCTTCGCTGACCATGAACAACGGCTCGGCGTTCCGGTTCAAGCTGGGGGATTGCACGGACGCGACCGACCGCGACTTCATCCTCAACGACGGAGCGGCCTCGATCGCGGCCACGGTGAAGGTTTATCCGGACAGTTCGGCGGCGTCGAATTGGGACAGCAATCAAAGCTACAGTTGGATCCTCATCCAAGGCGGCGTCTCTTCCCTCGACAACTTGGCGTTGGATCTCACGTATTGGGCCCTGCCTCGGGGCGGCGGCACGTTCAGTCTGGCGCTCGACGGCAGCAATCTGGTGCTGAATTATACTCCGGGAACCGGCCCCGACATCATGGTGCTGGGCACGAACGGCGCGAGCATTTTCCGCGGCGACGCGACGCCCTCTGAAGCGGACGGCACGGATTATGGCGCTTTGCATGTGGACCTCGGCGGTTCGCTGACGCGCACCTTCACGGTCACGAACCAGGGCGACGAGGCCCTGACGCTGGCGGCCGTGGCCATGGGGGGAGCTCACGCCGCGGACTTCACGGTGACGGAGCAACCAGCCGCCTCGGTGGCGATCTCTTCCACTACCACCTTCCAGGTGCGGTTCGATCCTTCGGCGGTGGGCCCGCGTTCGGCCACGCTCTACATCACCAACAATGTGACCGACATGAGCCCATACACGTTGGCCCTGCAGGGCGTCGGCGACTGGCCGGGCATTCAAATGCCCACCTCGATCGTTCAAAGCTGCATGCTGGGGCTTGCCGTCCCGACTTCAAGTTTTGCGGTAACCAATGTGGGCTATGGAACGCTTTCGTACGCCGTGACCACGAATGCAACCTGGCTGACGGTCAGCCCGGTCACGGGTCTCCTGAGTCGGCTGGCCGGACAACAACACACGGTTTCCTATCAAGTTTCGGGCATGGCTGCCGGTTCGTACACGGGCCTGATTACCGTGACGGACGCCGCCGCTTCGAACAGCCCGCGGACGGCGGCGGTCGTTTTGACGCTGACCTCCCCACCCGAACCGAACTCCGCGTCGGTGGTCGGAGACGGTAACGAGTTGACCCGTTTGACTTGGAATCCGAATTCGACGTATACCAACCTGATGATCGTTCATCGCGCAGGCGCTCCCTTGACGGCGCCGACGCCGGGTCAGGCCTATGGGGTTGGGGATGCTTGCGGCGGCGGCGAGGTGCTTTGGACCGGAGCGTCAGGCTTTGCGAATTACGAACATGTCGTGGCGCCGGGCCAGACGCACTACTACATGTTCTACACCGTGGTCTCTTCCTACTACTCCGCGGGCCTCCCCCGCCAGGTCGCGTTGGACGCCTATGACGCCGTGGTAACCGAGCCCTTCGCCTATACCAACGGGGTTTCCCTGGCCGGCTTGAACAGCGCGGGCAACTGGGCCGATGCCTGGTCGGTGGCCAACGGCGCGTGGAGCATCACCAATCTGAGCGCCTCGCCCGGGTTCCCGAACATGCCCTGGTATCCGTCCAACCGAGCCAATCGCGTGCGCGTCAGCGCGCCGGACGAAGGGACGGAATCGTCGGCCGTCCGGCATTTCGCGCCGGTCAGCGGGGGCAGCCTCTATGTCAGCGCGCTCATGACCTACCAGTACAAAGGCGTGCAGAAATGGGCCGGCATCGAGCTGGTGAACAACGCCGACAGCAAGGCCTTCGTGGGCAAACCGTGGAACGCCTCGCTGGAGTCGCGGTTTGGGCTGGAAGCCGAAAGCTCGCAAACGCTCTCCGCCGATTACGAGTTGGTGCCCAACGCCGGCACGGGCGGCGACACGGGCAATGTGTATCTGGTGATCATGAAATACAATTTCAGCACCCGGGAACTTTCCGCCCTCGCCTACTACCGCACCAACCAGGTTCCGGCCAACGAGCCTTCCTGGGCGGTCAGCCGGACCCTGTCCGAGGGGTATCTAACCACGGCCAACGGCGTGCGCCTCAAGGCCGGGTCCAGCGGCGGCTGCGGGACCGTGGGCGATGTGCAGTTCGACGAAATCCGCGTTGCGACCAGTTGGGAAGGGGTGTGCAACCCTCCTCGCAAGGTCATTTACGACTGGTTCCCCAGCGCGAGCGGGCGATTGTACCTGCAGGGCGGCGGCTACGGGTGGGGCGCCAACACCTGGCAATGCGACAACGACGACAACCATATCTACGACAGCGGCAGCTTCGGGGCCAACCAATGGAGCTGTCCGACGCCCCAGGGACACAAGATCAAGCTGGTGGCGACGGTCAATGGCTCCGGTCACTACGCGTCGCGCGCGTTCGAGACGAACTTCACCAGCGGCAAGGTCTACTTCTCCTGGATGCAGAATTTCGACCATGCCGGCGGCGCCAACAGCGCCTACGCCGGGTTGTACCTCATGTCGAACAATCAGGAGAAGGCCTTCATCGGCAAGGTCCCCGGCGCCGCCGTCATGGGCTTGCGTTGGATGGGCGGCACACCGGATACCAATTCCGCGCACGAAGTGTCCAACGGGACCGGCCACGATTACCTGTTCGTTGGCTGCTACGATTTTGACACACGGCGCTTGAGCGCCAATGTCTACGCCACGAATGAGTGCGTTGCGGAAGAGCCGAACGGCTATTGGGATGTGACCACGACGCTGGAGGAAGGCCATATCGACCGGATCACGGGGATTCGGCTCAAGGGCGGCGTGGATAGCGACAACGACAATATGATCGGCAATGTCTACTTCGACGAGGTCCGCGTTGGAACCAACTGGTATGAAGTGACGCGCCGGGAAGGCGAAGCGCAAGCCGACGCGATGATTCAAGGGCCGATCCCGCGGCTGCTGTATGTGGGCACGAATTATGTCGCCGCCAATAATCCGCAAGGTTCTCTAACGGACATTACGATCACGGATGGACAGTTGTACAATACAGCGGAACCCCTGGACTTCGCCGTGCTCTGGGAAAACGTCTATGGCATTTGGGTGACCAACGCCAACGGCGCGCTCAACATCAGCTCGCGCAACGGCCCGGTCAGCCCGAATTGGGACCCCATCCGGAAGGCCGGCTCGGTCTCCACGGAAATCGGCTATGACGCTTTCTTCACCAATTTCGTCGGCGCCAACGGGGCAAACACCGTGACGACCTACGTACACAGCGCCTTCAACATCACCAACGCGGTCGTCAACGATACCTTCTATCTGTCCGTCACGGCGGAAAACCTCAACGACGACGGCGGCAGTTTCAACGCGCCCAACGGCGCGGACGCCGTGCCGTACCGCCGGGCGCTGTCGGTCAACACCACCCTGCAGTTTTATGTGCAGGACGACGACGATGCGAGGCCTTTGATGGGCGACGAACTCCTGGCCATTTACCGCGGCAACGTGCGCATCGGAACCAACGCCCTGGCCACCAACTTGATCGCCAACTGGAATTTCAACGCTTCGAACACGGTGCTGTCGCGCGGGGTGGGCAGCATGACGTATACGTGCGACGCGATCGCCTGGTACAATGGAACGACCCTCAATCGGGTAGGCAGCGACGTGTTGGGCGAAGCGTTTGGCCTATACGGTAATACAATTAACTACAAGCACTTCCAGTTCGAAATATCCATGGGCGGGCACCGGGACTTGGTGGTGAGCTATGCGCTCAAGGGTACAGAAAGCGCCGCCACCAATCAGCAATGGTCGTGGAGTTGTGACGGCAGCAACTTTACGCACCACACGACCATACCCAAAGAGATCACTACCCAGACAGCTTGGTCGGTTCAAACGATCGACTTTTCGAACGTCCCTCGGCTAAACGGCGCCACGTCCGTCTTCATTCGTTGTACGCTCATGGGCGCGGCTACCAGTGGCCACAACATCTTTGACAATGTCCAGTTGAATGCTCGGAAGCTGGTCTACGAGCTGTCGGACGCCGAGTTGGTAGGAATTTCGGAAGCAACCCCCTTGCGTTTCGTCTTTGCCGCCTATGACGAGTATAGCGGTCTGGCTCGAGGAACCACGGATGCGGATACCAACACCTCCATCTCGATAGAGAATGTGACGGATCGCAATGTGACCGATTTCCGTGCGGCGTATAGCTCCTCGACGACAACCGGCCTGGATGCCACCAATGCCTGGCAATTTACGAGTATGAGTTCCGCCACCTTGGATAATCTGCTCGCGGCCGTCAGCAACGAAGTCTGGATTTATTTGAGAGACGCGGATTTCGACCGAGTGGGCGACCAGATAGAGCGCGCCTTTATGGTCGGGTGGTTGAAGGTGACGGATAACGATCCTTTCCCCCCGGAAACCGGAACGCTTCAACCCGGCAACCTCTTGCGCAATCCCGGATTCGAGGAGTCGATCAACGATGCCTTGACGCCCAAATACTGGGAGACGATCGGCACTTCGTTCGATGGCGAGTCGCCGTTTCTGCACGGCGGCAAGTGGGGCTCCGCGTCTCGCAGGGACTGGCCGACCGACTGGGGCAACCAATTGGGCGCGCTTTGCGGCACATGGGCCGGCGCCGGGGATTCCGGCGGCTTCTGGCAGGAAGCGACCAATAACTGCGGGGCGGGGGCGGTGTTCGAAGCGTCTGCCATGATATACAATAATGCGACGGACACGGGTCATGGCCTCAAGATCGAGTTCTACGACGGGACCCGAGTCAATCAACTGGCCGCCTATACCAATCAATTTGCCGATCCCGGCGCCACGTGGACTTTGGCGTCGATGACGGCGACCTCGCCGGCCAACACGGCCTGGATCCGGTGGGTCATCTATGCCGAAGGCCTGGGCGGTTCCGGCGCTTATAGCATCGACCAGACCTGCCTGCGCGTGGTGACCAATGCCGCGATGGACATCGTGCACCGCGGCCGCAGCTTCTACACTTCGGGCAGCGGCACGAATGCGCTGTTTGTCGCCACCGACGGCGATCTGGCGGCGACGGCGTCGACGGATTTGTTCAAGTTCGTTTTCGCCGCCTGGGACTCCAATTCCGTTCAACGCAGCGCCGCCAGCGAATGGATGAACTACGACCTGGGCGGCTTGGGCGAATTTCAGAACCTCTACAACACCTACCGCGCGGACCTGAGTTCCGCCGACACCACCGGCTCGTCCGCTACCAGCGTTTTTAGTCATGTCTATTTCACGGCAACTTATCTTTCGGCGCCCGGCGCCGAGACCGGCCAGATTCACCAGTTGCTGACGGCTGGAGAGTTCCCTGTCAGCGTGTCGGGCCCGGACGCCGATGCGGACCGGCCCGGCGATGAAGCCTGGATGGTCAACCGGCAATTCGGCCGGATGCAGGTCGTCGACGACGACACCAACGGCCCCAGGTCCTGGCTGATATATGCCGGCTCCAATTACGTCGCCGGCCAGACCTATACCAATACCATCTACGACGATGCGCTGACGGACGGGCTTGACATCGTATACCAGACGTTCGATCCCTCGGGCGTGTTTCTCACCAATCAGGTGGCCGACGCCACCAATGCGGACAGCAGTGCGGGCGGCAACGTCAATCTGAACTGGGACCTGGTGAACCCTGCCGGCGAGGACTTATTGACCGACGTGCTCGTCTCGCCGGAGAATATTCACAGCCTGTCCGGCAACGGATCGTTGTATGCGACCACCACTTTGTTTGACGTGCAGATTCCATTCGCAGCTCGTACGGTAGGCGTATGGCGGATTCAGACCAGTTCACAGGATGCCGACAACGACCGCGGCGTCTACGGGGATACGGTCGATGGGTTGGCGCACCAAGTCTCGTTCGACCGGGCCTTCCAGCTCAACGACTGGCTGCAGTTCAATGTGATTGACGACGATTCGAATTATCCGACTTTCTATGCGACGAACCTGCTGATAAATCCATCGTTTGAAATAAATGACATCTTTTATACGACCAATCCCGTTCATACGCGTTCCAATTGGGTCTCATCTACAGGTCGAGTGCTATGGCAGGGAGGAGGGGCTCCTGGGGGGGGCGCGCATTGCTTGCGAATATATACAGAAGCGGAGACTTATGAAACGATTTGGAGGCCCATCCCGGCAACGGAGGGCAAATGGTATACGTTTTCGATTATGAGCATGAGAAACCAGGAGGCGCCGTGTTCCTGGCTGTGCACATATCTCAAACTCGAATGTTATGACAGCACCAACCTCTATTACGGCAATCAATTGCTTACGAACCAGGTGGATCTCTCGGCCATTGTGACTACATCATGGCGGCGGTTGACTCATTCGATATATACCCCTCCGGGTACGAAGAGTGTTCGGGCTTGTTTTGGTTACTCTGTGGATTATCCAACACACTTGGAAGGGCCTGAGGGTTATTATATTTACTGGGACGATGCATTTGTGGGGGAAAGTGTGGATTTGTGCGATGTCCGCATTGGCACGTCTTCTGTGCCTACATCGGTCGATGGGATGTATATTCGCGGCACGGAGACGTTTACCAACACGATCTTTTACCTGTCTGATGAAAGTTTGTACAGGGTGGCATCCACCAATCCCTTACACATCAGACTAGGTGTTCTGGACGCAGACAATCGAGGACGCAGCGGGTTGTTGCGCGGGACGACCGATCCTGCAGCGGAAATGAATCTGAGCATCGAGGGCCTATGCACGAATAACGTCGCGAATTTCTGCCCGAACAAGAGCAGTCCCTTCGAGGAAACCAAGACGGTGCTCTCGTCCAACGTTTGGGAATTCGATTCGTTCAGCGTGGATCAGATCAACGCCTTGCTGTCCCTGGGCAGCGTCAAGATTGTCGCTACGGTGCGCGATGCCGACGCGGATCGGCCGGCCGATCAGTTGGCCTTATCCAACCAACAGTTCGGCGTGCTGAGTTTTGCGGATGACGACACGACCGCGCCCGTTATCTCGTCGCTGGATGTGTCCGGTTCGTCTTTGTATAAGTCGGGGACCTTGCTGTTTTACGATTTCGGCAGCGAGACGCTTACGACCAACCCGACCTTTGCGTTGGAACGCTTGGATCCCGCTCCGATTTGGTTCCATGACTGGGCTCCCGACATCCTAACTGGCGTGGCCGGGAATCCCGGTCGCGCAGCGCAAGCCTCGGCAGGGTGGATGCATTGGGGAGGAGGAGTTTCCTATTTTATGGGACGCTTTGCGATGGATGCCGGGTTCTCTCTGAACTTAACCAATGTCTCTTTTGACTATCACACTCCCATCGTAGATTTATGGTCATTCAGAGTAGGATTAGCATTTCTCGTCGATACTAATCCTCCTGTTCGCCTGGCAACCAACGACTTGTGGGCGACGATGAACAAGCCCCTCGACTCTGCTCCTTTTACGGGAAATTCTACATGGCGTCTTGCCGGAATAGCCGACGCCGCGGCCGAGTGGCCATGGACCATTGATAACGTGCGTTTTCAAGGAACGGTTGGTCCCATCAAAGGCTTGGGCTATATAGGGGACGGCGACTTGGCCGAGGGGACCTGTGTCATCACCGGCTTGGTGCGGGATGTGGGCAATGGGCTGCTGTCGATTAGCGAACCCTTGGGGCCTCGGGTGAACATCTTCTTCCCCGACGGGTCGCAACTTTTCACGAACCAAGCCTTCACGACAGGGCCCACCGTCAACGGGCAGGGGCAAACGGCCATGCCGTTGGCCGTCGCACTGCCGGCGGTGAATCGCGCGGCCATCGCTTTGGGATCCTATACCGGCTCGGTCTCCGTTACGGATAACGACTGGGATCGGCCTGGCGATGAACAGTCCACCAACGTGCCGTTGTCCTTTACGGTCTTCGACGACGATCTTTCCGAACCGCGGTACGGAACTGCCTTCCAATTTCTGACGAATCTCTCGGGCAGCGCGCACTTGTTCGGCGCGATGGCGCCCTTCGTCGGCGACGATTTTCCGCAAGGCGCCGGCTCGCAGAGCAATCGCGTCTGGTACGTGACGGACAAGCACATGGTCCATGCCGCCACGACGAACGTGGAACTGCACTTCAACCTCTACGACTTGAGCGGCTGCGCCCTCAGCAGCGAGACGGGCGGCTCGAACATGACCGTCAGCGTCGAAAATTACGTGACGGACAACTATGCGAACTATAATGCCGGCCGCAGTTCGCTCGACAACGCCAACAACCTGTTTGCCACCAGCGTCTGGGCGTTTGCCAGCTTCTCGGACGTGCAAATTGCCGCGTTGATGGAGACGACCAGCCGGGTGAGCATTTCGGTGACGGACCGGGACACGGACCGGCCCGACGACAGCCTGGGCCGGACGGATTGGCAGCTGGGCTATATCGCCTGGCGCGACAACGATCCGACCGCGCCGGCCTTGCAGACGTTGCGCAACACCAACGCCTCGCTGCTGGTGTGGCTGGGCGGGACAAGCCTGCAGACCGCGGCGTCCAGCCTGTGGATTCCGCCGACGCCGCAAACCAATATCGTCAGCTCCAACCAGATTTTCCAGATTACCGACGGCCAGTTGGCCGGCGTGTCGGAGACCAACCTATTGCAGTTCCGGTTCCATACCTACGACCTGGGCCGCGACAACATCCTGGGCTTGCAGCGGGGCACGACCTTCACCGCCAACGTCAACGGGCACACCCTCACCAACACGCATATGAGCGTGGGCGCGACGATCACCAACAACACGGCGAACTTCCGGGGTTCCGTCGACTGGAGTTCCCCCTACGAGCACACGAAGGACGCCCTGCTCAGTCCGACGAGCACCTGGGTGTACACCTCCTTCACCTACGACCAGGTCGGCGAGTTGCTCTCCGTGCTTCCCGTGCAGAGCAACCAGATCACGCTGGCGGTCTACGACGCGGACAACGACCGCAACCTGGACCAGGCCTCCGCCGTGCTGGAGGCCGGCTGGCTGGCGGTCAGCGACGACGACGCGAGCGCCCCCGTGGTGGGCTCCTGCGGCGGCACGCGCCTGAAAAATTCCAGCTTCGAGCTGATGGGCGGGACCGCGTATAAAGCCTACGGCTGGGATTACGGCTTCCCGGACGAAAGCGGCAATTGGTGGGGCACGGCCACGCGCGAGAACTGGCGCGCCCGCAGCGGCGCCTATGAAATGTCTTTGAACGCCTGGTCGCCGGGAACGAATGCCGGAATCTGGCAGCAAGCGGCCAACACCTCGCCGGACGGAACGCTGTGGAACGGCTCCGCCTGGTTCTGGAGCGACAACGGGGTGGGCGGCGGGCCCGGGCTTTATGTGTTTACCGCGGTGGTCTGCGAGGTGAAGATCGAGTTCTTCGACGCGGGGTTCACGATGATCGACTCGGCGGCCCAATCCTTCACGCCGCCCGGAGAGGTCTGGACGCAGGTCTCCCTGTCCAAGACCTCGCCGGTGGGCACGGCCTGGGCGCGGCTCGTCGTCGCCGCCAGCGGCATGGGCTCCGCGGGCACGGCCCAGGGCGGCGGCTTGCAGATTGACGACGTCATGTTCGGGCCGACGCCTCCGCTGGCCGTCAAAGTCGGAGAGGTGTATATCGAGGCCAGCGACGCGTCCACCAACGCGGTCTTCACGATCTTCGATTCGCAGTTGGGCACAAATTCGCTGAGTTTGCTTTTCGGCGGCTACGATCCCGACAGCGGCCTGGCCCGGGGCGCGTCGAGCGCGACCACGCAAATGAACGTGACGGTGGAAGGCTTCGCCGCAAACAATGTGGCCAACTACTCGGCTGCGGACAGCACCGCCGACTCGACGAGCGACGGCGCCGCCAGCGTCTGGAAGTGGACCCTGAGCGGAGCCGAGATTAACGACCTGATCGCGGCCGGTCCCATGCGGATTCTGGCGACGCTGTACGACGCCGATAACGATCGGGCCGGCGATTATCTGGTCGCGACCAATAAGCAGTACGGCTATCTGCGGATTATCGACGACGACACCAACGCCCCCGCGGCCAGCGAATTGCACATCAAGAATGGCCAGCAGATGACCGACAGCGACATCCGGTTCGGGTTGTGGAACATCAACATGGTGCTGGCGGACGAGAGCGAAGTGGCGCTCTCCACCGAAGGCGAATACTTCGCGGCCAACTACAGCCTGATCAATGCGGTGGGCGCGATGGTTCACACGGCCGTGGGCTGGACCTATACCGACCGGGTGGGGGCGAGCAACATTTGGACCGTCGGGCGCGCTGCGCCCGGCGTGGGCTATGCGGATGTGACGACCGGCCTGTATTCGTTCGTATGGTCTGCCACCGACAAGGACAGCGATCGCGCCAGCGACCGGCTGCAGACGCTGAACAGCACGAATATTCTTTACAGCACCAACACGTTCCTGGTCGTTGACGACGATGTCGTCGAGCCCACGACGCCGTCGAATATCGTCATGACGCCGTATGGATGGACCAACGTGAATCACTTCGTGCTGGCGTTCGATCCGTCCCTGGATGCGTCGGGCATTTCGGAATATCGCGTGTCGACCAACACGGCCGAGCCCTCGCTGACGATCGACGGCGAGCCGCTGGCGGCGACGTATGTAACCAATTATCTGCCCACCCTGATCAGCAACGCCAGCTTTGAGGTGGGCTCCGACGAATTGAGCATTCCCGCCGATCCGGACTCCGTCAATAACTGGAGATCGTTTGTCTCGGATGGAGGCTATCTGAACTTTGCCGACGAGGCGGGCGGTCAGGAGGGGACGCTGGCCACGCGGCATATCATCGCGGCCGGCACGCGGGCGGATGGCTCCCCGCGCTATACCCTCTGCTCCCAGGATATCTATCTGAACAACTCCAATCGGCTGCGGCCCTTCATTTCCTTCAGCGGTTGGTTCAAGGGCGACTTGAGCCGGGTCGGAGTCGGCAACAACTACGCCGCCGGCTTCCTGAAGGCGGAAGGCTTCAACGCCATTTCGGTCCGGACGTGGATCGTGGAGAACGAATGGGACGACGATCATAACGGCTCGCCGCTGGTGGGCGTGAACGCGGCGGTCTGGACGCAGGCCCTCATGACCGTGACCAATGCCACGGCCGACACCGAGTTCATCCGCCTGAGTTGCGGCATCAGCGGGCATAACTCGCAGATGCCTTCGACCGGCTACTGGGACCATCTGTCCGTCACCGTCTCCGTGCAGAGCATCGGCGGGGTCATCTACACCAATGCCCCCAACGGCATCACGACGAATTGGTTCTTTGCGGTGGACGACGACGACGACCGGTTGAGCGACCGCCTGAAGAGCCCGAACACCAACTTCGTCATCATGTACGACGGCGTGGCGCCCACGCAAATCATGAATGTGGTCGTCGCGCCCGGCTCGTTCGACGACACCTCCGAAATCGATCTGACGTGGAGCCGGCCGAACAACGGCGGGGGCGTCGGCGCCGATCCGCTCTCGCCCTGGCGGTCCTACAAGATTTATTACACCGACGACAACACGGCTCCGACCACGAACAGCCCGCATTTCACGTTCGAGGACAATCCCGCATTGAGCAACCGGCTGACCGAGGCGATCACGTTGAGCAACTTCGTCTTCGGCATAGATTATAATGTGGCCATTGCCGGCGTCGATGCGGCCGGCAACGAAGGCCCGATGTCCGACCCGCACAATGTGCTGCTCTCGGGCTTCTTCGTGACGCAGGGCGTCGCGGTGGCCACCACGGATCTGGGCCGGGCCGAGATCGCCTGGACGGCCGCGGAAGGGCGCGAGTACGACTTGATTTACACGGATGCGTCGGATTTCTCGGCGGCCTTGAGCAATCGATGGCAGTTGGCGGGACGCGGAGTGACCTGTATGCTCTGCGACACGGGAGATGTCGACGCGGGCCGCTCGCCGCCGCGGATGCTGGGCAACAATATGCGCTTTTACCGCGCGGCCCAGAAAGACCGGTGGATGACCAACCAATGGCGCCGGGTGGCCAGCGAAGGCATCTATGCGCTCAAAGCAATTCATTTGAAACCCGGGTTCAATTGGGTGTCTTTCCCGGGCGTTCCCGACACCTGCACGGCGTTTCGGGTGTTTGGGCATAATTTGCCCAGCGGCGAGAGCGAATTGCTCTCGACGCGCGTTTCCTGGCACAAACGGGGTTCGATCGCAACGGCGACGCAGACCATCTGGTTGTCGTCGTCGCCCTTGCAGTGGCAATCCGGGGATGAAAATGCGGACGACATGCTGGTGCCGCTGAACGAAGGCGTCGTGATCGAAATTCCCGAAGACGCAACGGCCCAGACCTCCTTGTTTATTGGGCGCATTCCCACCAACACGCAAGAGCAGTTGATCAAGGGCGGTACGATGGCCAGTCCCGCGTATAATCTGGTCTCGTTCGGGCTGCCCAGGAATGTCCATCCCAGCCAGATGAACTTGCTCGAGTCCGGTTTCAAGGGCGGCCTGCGCCCGAGCCATTCGGATAAGCTCCTGAAATACGACCGGGCCAATCAACAGGTCAGCGGCGCCGGGATCTGGTATAAGACCTCCGACATGACCTGGCGCGAGGCGTCTGGCGTTAACGGGGCCATCGTGGGGTATAATTGCTTCACGCCGGACGACGGCATCGTGATCGCTGCGACGCACACCAACGACTGGGTCTGGACGAACAAATTGATCTATACGCTGCCGACCCGCTTCATGAGCCCGTAGTTCCGTCGCGGTCCGGTGAAGGCATGGCGCCGGGACGATCTTGCCCCGGCGCTTTTCAGTGCAGGATCATCCGCCGATCTCAGACATGACCCGATTCCTTGGGGTTTTTCGATGCGCGAGATCGTGACCGGCTGGCTTGCGTTTCAGCCCTTTTCGGATCAGCTCTCGCAGGGCCTTGTCCGTCGCGCCTTCGCGAAGAGGGGTCAGCAGATCGATTTCATCCTCCTGAAGAAGGCAAAGACGCATTTTGCCGTCGGCCGTCAGGCGGGCGCGGGTGCATTTATCGCAGAAGGGATGCGCTACCGAACTGATGAATCCCACGCGGCCGGACGCTCCTTGGAGGCGATACAAGCGGACCTGGCCGCCGGAGCGGCTGTCTCGAACGGGCGTTAAGGGGCCCAGCGCCTGGACGACCATCCGGCGCACTTTGGATTCGCTGACACGGGACGACTGTTGGAAGCTCGCGACGCTGCCCAAAGGCATGGCTTCGATGAATCTTACGTCCCAGGGGCGAGTCAAGGTAAGGCGCGCCAATTCCGCCGGGTCTTTGCCGTCATTGTAGCCGCGCAGGATGACGGAATTGATCTTGATTTGAAGTCCCTCGCGGTCGGCGGCCAGCAGTCCTTCCCAGGCCTCCTTGAAGCGTCCGCCGCGGGTGATCCGGCGGTAGACCCTGGGCTGAAGCGTATTCAGGTTGATGTTGACCCGTTGCAGCCCCGCATGAACGAGCGGCCGGGCCAGCTCCTTGAGCAGCAAGCCGTTGGTGGTGAGAACGACCTCCCGTATGCCGTCAAGCTCCCGAGTGCTTTGGATCAACCCCAACAGGTTGTCCCGCAAAGTCGGTTCGCCGCCCGTAAACCGGATTTTTTCAAAGCCCACCGCGGCAAATTGCTGGATCAGTCGCAACACCTCTTCGTTGGTCATCAATTCCCGGGCGGGCCGGAATGCGATCTGGTCCGGCATGCAGTACCGGCAGCTCAGATTGCACGCATCGGTCAGGGAGATGCGGAGATAGCGAACGGATCGGCCTGAGCCATCGATCGGCATGGGTATGCTTTCAGACGAGCGCGGTTAATCGAAGTAGAGATAGACGTCGTACCGATCGCGCCGTACCGCATCCGTGGTCACGTCGAGGATCGTCCGGCGGTTTTCGATGACGTCGATATCGTCGCGATACGACCGGTCGCCATGTCGTTCTTCCAGCACCACGCGATAAACGCCCGGTTTCATGTCGTAGGCTTCCCAGTCGGCATCGTCCGTGTTGTTGGTGGCGATGCCGTTGACAAAAACCCGGATATCGTTGGCGGTATTGTTATTCACGATGATGCAGCCCATGCCCGGCGGCGGATTATGGTCGAAATCGTCGTCGTCGTAGTTGCATCCGAATATAGCCGTCAGCAGGGTCAGCAGGCCTGCCCATGCAAGGGTGTTCTTTTTCAAGGTCGAGCTCCTTTATTCCTGGTCGTCAGGCAGATGGTCAGCCGTGGCTCCCTCAATTTGAATCGCCGGGTTTGGAAAGTTTCTTGATCAAACGCAGCCGATTGCTTCGATCGGGCAACCGGGTATAGGAAGAGTCGTCCATGCATTTCCGGATCAGGTAAAGGCCCACGCCCCGTTTATGTCCTTCGTTCCAGTGATCCGGGAATTTCGGGGGGATGTACGAATTATAGTCGAACGATTGTCCCTGATCGACGATGTCCACCCTGAGCTGCTCGGCATTCGATTCGACTTCGAGCCGGATGGAAGGTTTGGGCGAAATGGCGGCATAGGCATGTTCGATCACGTTCGTGCAGGCCTCGTCCACGGCAATCTCGATTTTGCCAATGTCTTCTTCGGCGAAGCCTGCCGTCTCGGCCAGATGAGTCATGAGCAATCGTATCAAGGAGAGGGACTGTGCATCGCCGGGGACATTCATTCCGAATGAACGGGAATGTTCAAAGGTATTCATACAATCAGACCTCGTCTTCCGGTATTCGTTGCCCGTTTCTCCGCCTTATGGCCGACTGGCTATGTGAGATCGGACACATGTTTGATGTACATTCTGTGAGCATATGAATACCATTCCATGAAAATGTTGTCTAGCTTCGATTCTTGACCGCGTAAGAGCAGCTTTTGAAGCGTGATTCTCATAGCCACCGCCTTGCTTTGGGGCGGTTATTGCGCTATTTCTATAAGCATGAATAGATCAAAAGTTGCCCTGTTAAAGACGAGCCCCGCCACGTTGCTGGAGGATTGCCATCGTTTGATGAACCTGGCCGGCTACCAGGATGTGATTTCAAAGGATTGCGATACAGCGCTTAAGATCAACATTAGCTGGCATTTTTTTTATCCCGGCAGTTCGACCACCCCCTGGCAATTGGATGGGGTGATCCGTGCGATGAAGCGGGATGGCTATGATCCCTCCCTGATTCATGGCTGCCACAACCGGACCGTGGTGATCGATGCCCATCTTGGCGAGCGCGAGAACAAGCAGTTGAATGTCGTCCAGGCGCACGGACTGCGGAATGTTCACTTATACGAAGGCGAAGATTGGATCAATGTTCGCGACGCCATCGGCAGTCTGGCCGACAAATTCCTCTGCCTGAACCAGGTTTATCCCGACGGCTTCATGATTCCCAAGCGCTTTATTGGCGAGAACATCATTCATCTGCCTACCGTCAAGACGCATGTATTCACGACCACGACCGGCGCCATGAAGAATGCCTTTGGCGGATTGCTCAACGAACGGCGGCATTGGACGCATCCGGTTATTCACGAGACGCTGGTCGATCTGCTGATGATCCAAAAGAAGATCCATCGCGGCGTGTTTGCCGTCATGGACGGAACGTTTGCCGGCGACGGCCCCGGGCCGCGCTGCATGGTTCCGCACGTTAAAAACGTCCTGTTGGCTTCCTCCGACCAGGTGGCCATTGATGCGGTGGCGGCCAAGCTGATGGGTTTCGATCCCATGAGGGATTTGAAATTTGTCCGTCTCGCTCACGAACAAGGCCTTGGTTGCGGCGATCCACGGGACATTGAAATTGTTGGGGATGTCGACGCCGCCGCGCAAAATTGGCATTTCACCGGCCCCTTCAAGAAAATGACCTTTGCCAGCCGCATGCAGCACCTGATTTACTGGGGGCCGTTGAAAAAGCCCATCGAATGGTCGTTGAAAACAGTCCTGGCTCCGTGGGCCTACATGGCCAGCGTGCTCTATCACGACAGTTTTTGGTATCCCCTGCATCAGCAGCGGATCAACGAGATCCTTCAAAGCGATTGGGGGCGTTTGTTTCAGAATTGGGATCAACTCCAGATTCCACCGAACGACTTGTCCGCGCGAGGCTGGAGCGATGTGGGCAAGGAGCCGGCCGTGCTGCACCGCGAAAGCATGAAGTATTTCCTTAAATCGCTTCGCATCCTCGGCACTTGCATGAAGGAAGCCCCGGAATTCGCCGCCCGCCGCCGCAGGAAGAAAGCCTAAGCGGCAGGCTTTTTCCAATCATTGGAAAATGCGAGTCAACAAATCTCGGCGATCAACAGCGTGTAATCGTCGCTGACGGCGCAAGAGCCCCGATGGCCTTCGATGGCTTGGTTCAGAGCGGCGATGATTTGATCCGTGGGTTGCGAGCCGTTTCGTTGAACCAGGTCCAGCAGGCGCTCTTCGCCAAAGGCTTCGCCGGCTTCGTTGAGCGCGCCGGGAAGCCCATCCGTGAAAAAAACCATCTTGTCGCCGGATTGCGCGATATACTCCACGGCGGGATAGTCTCTTTTGGCGATCAGGCCTAAGGCAGCGCCTGCGGGGATGTCCCACAAGCGGGCGACGCCGTCTTTTGCAGAGAAATGAATGGGAGCGGGATGTCCGGCCCGGGCCATACGAACGGTCGAGGAGTCCAATTGAATCACGGCATAAATCATCGTGATGAATTCATACTCGGGAATCTCCTTGATCAGCATTTCATTTAAGGCAGCCAAGACGGCGCCAGGAGTCCATAGATCGGCATGAAAAGAAATCGGGATGCTGTCGGACTTCTCGCGCGCTGCCGAAAAGGCGGCTTTGAGCAGACCGGACACCAGGGCGGTCGACATGCCGTGACCGGATACATCGGCCATGAACAAAGCCAAGTGCCGGTCGTCCAACGCAAAGACATCGAAGAAATCTCCGCCGGGCAAGTCGCCGGCCAGGTAAAGCTTGTCAAAGCGGATCTTATCCTGGTGCGGAAAACTGCGCGGCATGAGGCGGAGCTGCATGGATTGGGCGAGACGAATGTCCTTGGTGAATCGCTCGTTGGATTCGGCGAGATCGAGATTGGCCGCACGCAGCGTTTCATTGCGTTCGGTTAGATCCTGACTGAGACTCTTGATCTGTTCGAGCGCCTCCTGTTGCCGATAGTATAGCTGCAACAGCATCACGATCAACAGGGTCACGATGAGCCATACGGCCCACAAAGCGCTTTGAAGAGCCAGCAGTTTGGCTTGTACGGTGGAGGCGGTGATATCGACCCCGACAATGGCGACCGTTTGGTCCAAGTGATTTCGAATGGGCGCATAGCCGGAAATCAAATCGGGATAGGGAGGATCGGCGCTGATGGATCGGTCGGCGGCCGGGGTGTACCACGCCCTTACAAGTTCCGGCAGGTCTTGGGCGCTGTAATCCTTGCCGGGCGGTTCGCAGATTTCGTCCGGGTCGATCTCTTGATTGTTGTTGCGATCGCGCGCGCTGGCGTCCACTACATACTCGTAATCCGTGGACAAGGCTTGATCCTTCAGACTGCGCCTCATGGTGTAAATGTATCGGATGTCCGGCGTGTTTAAGGCTATGCGGTCCAGCCGCTCCTGGAGGCTTCGATAGGCGGGTGTGGAAACGTCGGCAGGACTCCATACTTGTTGGATCAGCCGGGCATCGAGTCCGGCGGCGGATGCGGCCGCGACGCCCATGACATGATGCCTGATTTCATTGATCAAGGAGCGCCGAGCTTGAACATAAACGAAGAAAAACAACAGAAAAATGGCGGCGCCGAGCAGTATATAGCCGGTCCATTGCCCTCGGGTGATGCCGGTGAAAAAGGTCGTTTCAGAATGGCGCTTTGTCTTTTCATACATGGTAGAGACTATGCATACCCCTTTTCTTGCGCATATTTTCTTTTTTTTCGTATAAAAGCAGAGTTTATTATAACTGGCAAATGGCCATACGATGAATGAACGGAAATCAGTCGATATACTTTGCACCGTTTGTGGCGCCGATACGTTTGTAATTCGCAACCCGAAATACGACGGATTTACCCGCATCGGCGATTCCTTTGCCTGTGCGGCTTGCGGCCACGAATTTGCCGGGGAGGAGGAGGTTCCTTTCAAGGAAAAGGAAGTTCTCCGCGTTTTTACCGAAGCGGATCGTCCGGCGCCTGTCAAGGTTTTCCATGAAGGCGAAGCGGAACGCCTCTGCCGTCATTGCGTCAATTACGTGGTTAATCCCTTCATGCAGTGGTGCGCCTTGCACAAAAAGGAAGTGGAGGCCACCGACACCTGCAATCGTTTCGAGCCGAAACCCGTCAAAGAGGAGCCTCCTCCGGGTGAGCCGGGAAAGGTGAAGCTCGAATAGGCTATGCCTTTTTGCCGGCTTCCAGCATTTGGGGCAAGAAGCATTCCTCACAGCGGGAACGGTCGTTCATGCAAAAGTCGTAGAAAATCTGCGTCAGTCCCTGTTGTCGCAAGCCCTGCCGATAGAGCGATTCGGCCTGGTCCGGACCGAACAAATTCCAGGCGGTTTGCTTGATCACGAGATTCGCCGGCTCCGTTGGGATTTGACGAAGAAGCTCCCGCATGGGCAATCCGGCCGCAGCGGCAAAGGGTAGTATGACGTTGAGATGGATGGCCGTGATTCGGGAGGGGCCTAGCAAGGCAACGGGTTCCGGGGTGGGTTTGCCCGAAAGCGCCCACCGACGCTCCCAATAGGCGCCGGCTTCTATCCTGAAAATCTTCTCCACTTTCTCGGCCAGCAATTCGGTTGATCCGTGAATGAGTTCGTCGAGGCGTTCGGCCAAAGGCTTTTCCGCCGTGAACAGATGTGCTGCCGCCATTAAACGACGGATCGGATGATTCGCCGGTCGCAGGCCGTTTAACTGCCAATCGCTGCGCGTCAGGAGTTTCTTTTCCCATGTGCCGCGGATTTTCCACCAGGTGTCCCAGATGGCCCGGACAAATTCCCGGGTTTCCTCGTCCCACTTTTTCTCGACGTTTTCGGGCAGGAGTCCCGACACGCCCAGCAGAAGCGCGTAAGCTTTGAATGCGTCGAGGGCATGCAGGTGCTGAAAGGGAATCCGTTCGGCTAGGATTCGGAACGGCTGTTTGTTGCCTTTATATCCCAGGGCGCACATGATTTCTTCGTAGAGCGCTTGATCCACCCCTTTTTCCCGAATCGAAGCCGCCATGCGCTCCGCTTTTCGCCGCAGCCGCTCCTCGCCGGCAGCCTCCATGAACCGCATTCGAGCTTCCGGCGTCCAGGCGGATATAACCCTTCGGCAGGGCGGTTCCGTGCAGCGCGCTGACATGGGATAAGCGGTGATATCGACGTTTTCGAAGGAAAACAGCGGATTGGAGAGCAACTCGTTTTTCAAGGCGACATGGATGACGCCCGGAGGGAACAGGGTCGGCTCGGGCACGCCGGGAAAGAAAGTGACGTGGGCTTTGACCTGCGCGTACCGTCGATCCTCGGCATGGCCGTGCTGTTTCCAGTCCGAAGGATGCACGTGGATTTCCACATCCCCGCGAATGCGGCGGTTTCCCGTGCCGACCCTCAAGGCCGCGCCCAGAAAGTCCGGGCCGGCCTCCAGATTCCAGATGCCCGGATCTTCCACCCGGACCTCTTCCCCGGAGGACGTTTGCATGATGGACGGACGCCATCGGGCATCGAACCAGATGCACTGCAAGTGCCGTTCCGAAAAATCCGGAATCTGGCGAAACTGTTTTTTCTCGCGAAGCAAAGGCCGTTGAAAGATTCCAAGTCCTGCATACTCCGCCGCCCGAGGAAAACACTCAGGCGAAATGGAACCGGCATACATCTCCATCCCGGACTTCATAATGCTTGCCCTCCTGTCTCAGACACCCATGACTACGTGCGTTCGCCATCGATCCTGTTCGCACCAGATCCCCCGTCGAGACCACATCCGCGGAGATGAATCCCTTCTGCATGTCCGAATGAATTTGGCCTGCCGCCTCCGGCGCGAGCCGGCCCGATTTGAGCGGCCAAGCCTGAAGTATATTGCTTTCGGTCGTGTAAAACACGATCAGACCCAACAAATGGAACCCCGCATGAATCACGCGCGCGGTGGTCGGTTCGTCGATCCCAAGATCCTTCATGAACGCCCCGCGATCCTCTTCGGACAGGTCGTTCAATTCCGCTTCCATCCGCCCAAACACCCGCACGCACTCCAGGCCTTCTTCCCTGGCTTTCGCCTCGACCTTGCGCGCCAATTGTTCCTGAAGGTCGCTCGGCGATTCGCCCAGGTTGGCCACATATAGTTCGCGGCGTTGGGTCAGCAAACCGTATTCCATCGCGACCTGGGCGGCCTCTTCGCTCAACGGAAGCGAACGGATCGGTTTTCCCTCCGAGAGGGCCGCGGCCAACGGTTCCAGCAAAGCCGCCTTGTGTTGATCGTTTTTGTCGTTCGATTTTTTCAGTCTTGGCACATTTTTTTCAAGCAAGGCCAGATCGGCGAGCATCAATTCGGTGTGGATGGTTTCGATGTCGCTGAGCGGATCGAGTTCCGCGCTGACGTGCGCCACATCGCCCGAAGGAAAGCAACGCACCACATGGATCAGCGCCGTCACATCGCGGATGTGCGAGAGGAACTGATTGCCCAAACCCTCGCCCTTATGCGCTCCGCGAACCAGGCCCGCGATGTCCACAAATTCCAGATGCGCCGGCACGATTTTGGCCGGGTGCAGGACCGCCGCCAGGGGCTCGATGCGCGCATCGGGCACGGTCACGGTACCCACATTGGGTTCAATGGTGGTGAACGGATAGTTTTCCGCCGGGGCATGCCCGCGGGTCAGCGCATTGAACAGCGTGGATTTGCCGACATTCGGAAGCCCTACAATCCCCAGTTTCAACATGGTCCTTTTCTCCTTGGGGGATATTTAATCCTACAGGGTTTGGAAAGCCAGCGAGAAGTCAGCAATTGTAATTATGAGTCAAGACGCATCGAACGGCTCAAGTCTATTTCGACAGTATTCAGAAGGAGATTAGGATTACGATTAAGATTATGATTATGAGGTAGATAGGAGAATATCTGCATTTCAATTGCCGGCGAGAAGTGGGCGATGGCCCGTAAATAGAGTTGCTCCACAAAACGGAGAAACGCTAAAAAATCAACGAACGGAGGCTCTATGTCGGAGGAAGGACCCAAAAACAAATTTAGCACGGGAAAACCAGGCGATCTGGTGGTCTTTATCACTACGCAGGAGTCCGCCTGCGACGAATGTGGCGCGAAGTTGGGAAACCATGCCTGGATTTCACTGAAAGAAGATCGCAAAGCGGTCTGCCTGAGTTGCGCCGACTACGACCATTTGGTTTATCTGCCGTCCGGCGATACGGCCCTGACGCGGCGTTCGCGGAAATATTCGTCGTTATCCGTGGTGGTCGTGAAATGGAGCCGGGCCCGCAAGCGCTACGAACGGCAGGGGGTGCTGGTCGAAGACGAGGCGTTGGAGCGTGCGGAGCGGGAGTGCGAGGGCGATGCGCAAGTCCGCGACGTGCGCCGGGCGCAGGCGGAACTTCGGAGGGCCGAACTCGACCAGACCTATATCGCGCAATTTACCGTCCGCGTGCGGGAGCTTTTCCCTTGTTGCCCCGAAGGGCGCGAACGGCTCATTGCCGAGCATGCCTGCCGGAAGTATAGCGGTCGCGTGGGGCGCAGCGCCGCCGCAAAGGCGCTCAGCGAGGACGCTGTACGTCTGGCGGTCATTGCCCACATTCGGCATGCCGAAACGGAATACGACAACTTGCTGACCGGAGGCCTGGCCCGGCGCGAAGCGCGGGCCAGGGTTCATTCCAAAATATCCCGTTATCTCGATGCGTGGAGCCGCGGACTTACGGCTTAACACGCTTCCTCCCCCTGGAGGATGATTCGTCATTTTTCTGGGCGCTTGAACTCGAAATCGTCGAAGATGTGGTAAGCCGGGTCGTTGGTCACGGGACCGATCATATGCACGATGCCGCGGACATTGGCGCTTTCGGTTCCTTGCGGCGCCTCGGTGGGAGGCGTGACGACCCAGGTGAAGTCCTGGTCTGACGTGACAAAATCCGATTGCACGAATTTTATTACCTGGCCGGCCTTGTCGAGAAATTGGAGTTCGACATAGGATTCGGTGGAGCTGGTGTTCATGGATTTAATCCAGGCCCCGGCGATGTATTCCTTGCCTGCTTTGGCTCGGACCGATTGGAACAAGCCCCGCCATTCGTCTTGCATCATATCGGTGTCGACGGGCATGACGTCGTTCACGGCGCCCATGGTCCCGCTGTGCGCATCGGTGTATTTTTCGTTGGCCATATTGGCGCTGGTACGCCAATGTTTGCCAAACATTTGCCAGCCGTCGAAGTTCCCGCTTTCAAAACTTGCGTTGGTCAGCGAATGATCTTGCGCCGCCCAGGAACTTAACGTCGTCGCTGCAACTACGATAGCCATCCAACAAAGCTTCTTCATGGTATCCTTTCCTTTTTTGTACCCCTGTCGGTTTTGGGATTCGGCGGCTATATTAACTATAAATTAGTTGAAGTCAACGAGGCATCTTGACACGGCCCCTCCTCAACGTCTGGCACTGGAAAGAAACCACCGGCTTACGCCGGCGGCTACGTAGCCGCGTCCGTAAGGACGTGGATTCTTATTCGTATGCGCGGATGCTGTTTCGGTTGTTTGGCTCATTGACGCCGTTCGCTATTCCGCAGTAGCTTATGCGTAACAATTTTGAGGCATGTACAAAAATGCGGATGGAATCGATCATATCGGTGTTGCTTTCGGGTTTGGCGGGTTTATGTGTTTTTTTGTTTATCCTTAACCGGTACGCCATTCTGATGCGCGACAGCCGGTACAAGACGCCGCTTGTTCTCCTGCTTTTTGTTGTGATTCCCGGTGGTCTTGCCTGGGCGGGCTGGGTGTTGCCCGCCGCCGGCTGGATGGGGGTTCCGGCGGGGATTATACTATTGTGTCTGATGGGCGAATGCCGGAGGCTATGGATACGTCGACAATGCAAAGGCAGTCCTCCCGTCGACAGTATTCCACATCAAGTGGGCTTGTTTCGGCCCTTCACGACCACCGATGCAGTGGTTCATCGATATGAGATTTCCTTGCCTTCCTGGCAGGGGCCAGCATTTCGTATCGTCCACCTCAGCGATCTTCATGTAAATCCGAAGGTCCCGGCGGAGTATTTCCGCAATGTGCTGTCTGTGGCTGAAGATGCGCAGGCGGACTATGCATTTATGACGGGGGATTTTGTAACCAAGGCCGAAGCCTTGCCCGAACTGGAGCAGGTTTTGCGGCCTGTAGCCCGACGATCGACTTTTGCGGTGCTGGGGAATCACGATTACTGGGCGGGCGCCGACAAAGTTCGTTCGGTTATTCGCAACGCGGGCGTGACGCTGTTGCGCAACGAGACCCTCCGGCTCGATTTGGAGGGGCATGAAATACTCCTGACGGGTTGGGATTATCCCTGGGGAGAGCGGCCGGCGGATTTTCCGGATACGAAGGGGCAGGGGCTGCATCTTGTGCTTTCTCATACGCCGGACAACATCTATCGCTTGAGTCGCGCGTCTGTTCACGGCGTTTTCTCCGGGCATTACCATGCAGGGCAAGCTCGAATTCCCTGGCTGGGACCCGTGGTGATTCCCTCTCTTTATGGAAGACGTTTCGATCATGGGCATTTTGTGGTCCATGGAACCCATTTGTTCGTGGCCAGCGGAGTGGGCGCCGCGAATCCGCCTGTTCGGATATACTGCCAGCCGGATATATTCATCGTGGACATTACTGGGTATTCAACTGTGGGACAGGGGGCAGCGCAGCCATCGAAACAAGGAGAGCATTTGTGAACTGGTATTACGCCGACGAACAAACGCCGAAGGGGCCGTTTAACGAAGAGGATTTTCAGCAACTGTTTCAGCGAGGCATTGTACAAGCTGACACGTTGGTTTGGCACGAGGGCCTGCCCGAATGGAAGCCTTATGCTTCGTTCAGCCCTTCCGTAATGCCGCCGGCGGAAATGGCGGCTGCGCCGTCCGCGGCGCAGGCTGAAAACGCCGTGCGGCCCGAGGATATGGAGTTTGCCGGCTTCTGGATTCGGTTTTGTGCGACCTTCGTGGATGGACTTATCCTGATCGTTCCGTTCTATGCCTTTTCGTTTTCGTTTTCCTGGGCGTCCATTTTTTCCGGCGCGGAGACCCCGATTATGCTTCAACTCGGGTTGAACCTGATCCAACTGGTGGTTGGCGCTTGTTATGAAATCGTCATGGTGTCCAAATATGGCGCTACGCTGGGCAAGATGGCGGTGGGGGTGAGGGTGGTGAGATCCGACGGCGCACCGCTTGCCTATGGAAGAGCCACAGGCCGTTATTTCGCGAAGATTCTCAGCGAAATGATCCTGTTCATCGGATACATCATGGCCGGTTTTGATTCGGAAAAGCGCGGGTTGCACGACATGATTTGCGATACGCGCGTGATCAAGCGGCGGTAATCAATTCCGTTCCCGCGCGGATTCGGTAGTACGTGGCGGCCGGTGCGGAGGGGTCGTGCCACCAGAGATTTGCGGGCGGGGTTCGTTCCACCGGGATACTCCAGGGTCACCCACGGCGACGAAAGGTTGGTCGTTCCTTCCACCGTACAAGTCCTGGTCATGTGCTGTCTATCATACCCAAAAAGATAAGGTTCGCTTAATCCAATAATTCGCCCAGCTTGGGCACTTGAGAGGGCGGAATGGGTTGGCCGTCGGACAGGGTGCGGTTTCCCAGTTCCTGCGTCTGTGAGATCTTCCAGCCATCGGCGGACTTGACGATTGTAGCTTTCCAGCGGCTTTCGGCCAGATACGTGTGAGTTCGTCCTTGTGCATCGGGCATTACGAACTCGTGGCGTTGCGTGTAGATGCATTCCGCTTTTTGGCCGCCGGCTTCCACGGATTCGAGTTTATAAAAAGTATGCAAATTCCTGGCTTTTCTTAACCAGGGATCTACCTTGGCTTGCCATTCCCGGATGCCCATTTTTTTGCCGTTTAAAAGAATAATAACGGTATCCGGCGAAGCCCATTGGGCAATGCCGGCCATATCGCGCCGATTGAAAGCCGAGGCAGTCTGACTGAACATGGCCTGAATTTCCGTCGTGGCGGCCTCCTGCTGCTTGCTCGGTTCTCCAAGGCTTGCGATTCCAGAAATCAGAATTAGCAGAAAAACAAACAAGGCTGTTTTCATGGCTATCTTCCTTTATGTCAGCAATCTTACTTCAACCTAAGGCACTCTGAGGGTAAAGGCAAGAAGGCTGCCTCGGGAATCCGCTTCGCGTGTTATGCGGCAAATTTGGCGGTTAAGAGGCCTACCAGAGCACCCAAAACAGCCGACATGAGCAGTATGGGGATTACGCTTTGTGGGTCGGATTTGAGTACCAGCACGGCAATCGGCAATGCGGCCATCTCTGCGATAAGAATACCCTTGAGCCAGGAGGCGACGGGAATCTGAATATAGGAAATAACGAAGCCTAAAACGATCCAGTGAATAAAGGCGGAAATAATCGAGTATTTGTCGAGTTTTTGAACGAACATGGGGATCACATCGATGATTCCGGCGACTATTCCGATTCCAAGGGATATGACGAGCTTGGGCATATATTCTCTCCATTAAAATGTTTTTTTATGGTCTTGATTCTTCCACGCGGAAGGATCGGCAGGCGGCCGGCTCGTTGGTGTCGGACCAGGACATGAAGGTTTGGGTTTGATTGGTCCAGGGGCCGGCCAGAAGACTCCAGGAGTTGGATGCAAGATGGTCCGAGCCCATGATCCGATAGGCATGGCCGGGCGTTGCCTGCCAGGATAGGGTGACGCATTGAAAATCGGAGGTGGTGGACGCGAGGCGGTCGAATTTAAAGAGGCTGTCGACATTGTCCGGATCGGTGCCGGTCAGGTATTCGCTCCAGTTGTCCATGCCGTCGGCATCTGAATCGTCGTCGGCGGCGGCATTGGTCATGGAGCCGAAGGCAATGGCTTCCCAACGGTCCGGCAGGGAATTGGCATTTTGGTCCAGCGGCGGCAGGCTCAGTTCGCCCAAGTCGATCAGGCGGCCGGCGTCCGTGTTGGTGATTAAGGCTGAGAACAAACGATTGCTGTAGCCATCCAGATGCAAAGAGAGCGACCAATCGACTGGAGGCAACAGGACATTCGTGGGAAACCGGCCGTCTTCGGTTATCCAAAGGCTCTTGTAGTCAGCCTCGTTGGGGTACCCGTCATGCACGTTGTCGGGCCAGGCGGCCGGCGGTCCGGACAACGGAGTAAAGCTCAGATGCAAACCGTTAAGACGTTGCCGGCTCCATCCGTCGCGCACCAGGCCTTGAATTTGGATATAAGGCTCAAAACAGAAGCAGGCGTAGTTCCAGGCCGAATCGACGGACATCCGGATCGAGCGGGGATTTCCGTAACTGGATGCGGCGTTTTGAACTTGGCCGGGGGTCTTGGGATCTTCCATGGGACGATAGCCGTCCGGCGAGGGCACATCCAACGCATGCGTTCCGGCGGAAAGACCGGTAAATTCCAGGCTCATGGACTCGCCGAAATAAGCGGTTGCTTCATCGAGCCGGGCCCAGGCGCCGGATGGCAGGGGGCGGGCGAAGACTCGATCCACGGCGATGACGATAAGATTGCGGCCGATGCCGGCGGAGGGGATGCCGATTTGCAGGTCGTATTCGGAGCGAGAGCCGACTCCGAGCCGATCGTAAGGACTCGCCCTCACATAATAGAAGGCGTTGGTGGGGCTCTCGAGCAAAAGATACTCGCCTTGGCCGCGTCCGGCGCCCTGGCTGTCGCGCTGAGCCATCAGCGTGAGCGAACGGTCGGGGTTCTGGCGGTAGAGTTCCAGAACCGTGTCGACGTTGGTTCCGAGCTGGACGGTGCGGATCTCGAAAGGATAGCCGGTGGGGGCATAGAAGAAGACCCAATCTTCGTCATAGGCTTGATGGAAATTGTGGTGCTGGTAGCCGCTTCGATCGAAGAAGCCGGCCTGAGCCGGATGGTTGTCGGGTTCATAGGCATCCGCGCTTAGGACTTCGCATTGGCGTGGGCTGGAGATCTCGCCGAGGGCGTCCATGGCAAAGAAGCTGCACGCGTAGACGCCAGGGGAACTGAAACCGCTGTATTCGGCTTCATAGCGGCTGGTGGTTTCGTTCCAGGCCAAATCCACGGAAATCAGGGTTTCGTTGCCCTCGTAGTCGGGCGGGGTGATGACGCACCAGACGGCGGAAAGGCCGTCGGCATCGACGATTTCGTCGGCCCACAACAGCAGCTCGTTGTCGGAGGCCAGCACGGCGTCGGGCGTGATCGAGCCGATGACGGGCGTATCGGCGCCGGTGACGAAGGCCGCGCCGATGTAGCGGGTTCGAGCCCGTTCGCCTTCCGTCTTTTCGTTGGGCGTCCCGTTGTCGTTGTCGTCGAGCAGCGGATCTTGCAAGCCGTGCGTCAAGTTGAAGAGGCCGTCGCGGGCCTGCCGGAAGGCATCGCGAATATTTGCGCCGTTGAACAGATAGCTTAGGAAAATCTGGCTGAAGCCCAGATCGGCATAGTGGACGGAGGGCTCGTCGATACCGCTGCCGGCTATCAGGATGCGTTCGGCGCCTGGCGGGGCGCTCATGTTCGTGACGAAGCTTCCGCATCCGGCAAAATCCATGACGACGGTGACGGGGCTGCCGTTGGTTTGAAAGATATCGAGCCACCCGTCGAGTTCGGCGGACGTCAGATGCTCTGCGTCCTCCATTTGGAGCGTCCCGTTGGTTCCTACGCCGGTGAGGTAAACCGTCAGCTTGTCCGCCCCGGCCGCCCCGTTAGTGATCGCGAGGCTCAAGGCGGCCCTTGAAACAGAGCCGTCGACGTCATTGGTTCCGTCGGCATTGAAGTCTCGATAAGGGGCTGCGCTAAGAAAGGACAGGCTCTCGTCGCTGAAACGACGGGCCAACAGGGTGTGATACGCGCACCGGCTCGCCGCGTCGATCGCCGGCCAGCCGGGCGAGTTGGTGGGGCCGCCGGCGACCAGGATGGCCAACTCCGAGAGGCCGTTCTGATGGAGGCTTCCGTACTTGGGCAAGGACATGCTGCCCAACACATCGCGGGCGTAGTAGATCACTTGATACGTTCCCGGCTGGCTGAAGCCGTCATAGCAGACTTCGTAGCGGCTGGAGAGCGTGTTGTAGTAGAGCGGCACTTCGGGCAGGTCGACGATCGGGTTGGTTGGGTCGGGGTTATAGCCGGGCGGTACGACCATGGCCCAGACCGCATCGATGGGATAGGCGCCCGAGACTCCGGAGACCCAGAGGGCGACCGAAGCGGCACCGTTCAATTCTTGATTGGGAGAACTGTCGGCAATCTGAGGGATGTCGCGATGGATGGATGCGGAGGTTTTAAGCGTAGAAGCGGCCGCTTGCGCGCCGTCGACATCCTTGTCGAACACCCCATCGCCATTATCGTCCAGGCAAGCCTGTTGATAGCCGCTGACGGCATCGCGGGCCAGGCGAAAGGCGCTGTTCAAGTTGAGGCCCTGCAACAAAGCATTGAAGAAGGTTTCGGAGAAGCTGACCAAGCCGCCCGCGACAAAGTAGGTTGGTTCATGGGCCGCCGAGGCGGCAATGACAACGCGGGAGGCGGAGCCGGTCCAGGCCAACGCAGGCAAGAAACGGCCGGCATTGCAAAAGTCCATCACCACGCTCACGCGTGTGCCGTACGTATTTTGCAGATCGTTCAACCAGACGGCCAGGCTGGTTGCGCTCAAGACCTCTTCGGGGCTCAAACGCATGTAGCCAATGCCCTCATCGACTCCTCCATGATCGACCAGGTAGAGAAAGAGGTTGGAGCTGCCGTTGGCCCAGTTGGTGAACGTCTGCGAAACATGGGCCAGGGCGCTCTCCAAATCGATATCGTCGAAGAGCCCGTTGCCGTCGACGTCTTGCTGGCTCACTGGGCTTAGATAACGAATCGAGGCCTTGGAATAACCGAAGTAACGCAGCGTGTTATAGGCGGAGTTGGCCAGGTAGTCGGTGGCCCGCCACACCGGATCGAACGAATAGGTTGTATTGCGTCCGGCGATCAATATGGCGCAGTCGGAACTCTGGAGCGTATTGGAGCCCATCACGTTGATGAAAGCGCGGCCTATCAATCCGTTGGTTGCCGTAGCTTGGACCATATCCAGTCCATTGGTGGGCCCGGCCATGTAGAGACCGCTGTTGGTCTGAAGAGTGCCGCCGCTGGTACTGCGGATGAAGGACCACTCCAACGGGCCGGAAGCGCCTGTCGCGTCGAAGTCGCAGCCCTCTCCCGGTTCCAGCGTTCGATCGGAGGGCGAGATCTGAAGCTTCGGCGTTGTATTGCGGCAGAAACGAAGCCCTCCTTCCCAGTTGCCCAGTAACCAGTCCAGATCGCCGTCCGCGTCCAGATCGCCAATGCTTATGCCCGTAAAACCATCGCCTTTATCGTTATATATCAGCAATCTATTCCGTATATCCTTTGCCCAAACTGCATTAGTTGGCGATCCTAAATTTTCATACAAGAACAAGCATCTTGAGTTGGGGGACCCCATAAATGCTATTCCCATGGAAATGAGCATATCTTGGTCGCCATCTCCATCGGCATCCGAAAAAGCGACGCCGTCGAGATACCAGTAGGTATCGGAGAAAGACATTTCCGGAGCGAACCTCCACTGGGCTTCTGTTAAAGTGCCGGTATTGATGTAGCACTGCAACTCAACCCAGCGAGTCCAGCCAGGCCCCATTGAAACAACCGTAGTTTTTGTCACAAACAAATCCTGCAAGCCATCGCCATTGATGTCGCAGAAGGCGGGGCTGGGGGCGTTAGTGCAATCCAAGCTTTCATAGGCAAATGGGGCCGCCCAATACGCTTCCTGCACGGTGCCGGTATTCTTAAAGCACAATAGCTGGTTATCCGTGCCGACAAACAGATCCTGAAGCCCGTCGCCGTCCATATCGCAGAAGGCCGGTTTGGGGTAGGACGCTTCGGCAAGGCGATAGAAGCTTTTTTCGGGTTCGAACTGCCACGCCGGACAGGAAGGGCTTCCCTCATTACGGTAGAACAAGAGATCTCCAGGCACAGAACTGGTCCAGTCGTAGCGTCCGACAAAAAGATCGAGATCGCCGTCTCCATCCACATCGCCGAGGGCGGGAGCCGAATGGTTGCCTACATCGAACCATAATCGCTTTCCTGTCTTGACCCATTGCGCTATGCCGTTTGTCGCGCGATTCTCATAATACTCAAGGGCGGAACCGTAGACCCAGCCATGCAGATCGGGCATGGCAAACATGTCGATGTCCCCATCGGCGTCCATGTCGCCGAATGCCGGCATGGCCCAAAATTTAAATTCACAGCCAACGTCATGCTCCATCTGGGTGGGCGTTGCCCAGACGGGCGTTGTCCTGGAGCCGATGTTTTCGTAGAAATAGATGTTGGTGTGGTAGTCATTCGCGTCTATGGGTAAAACCATCAGGTCGTAATCGCCGTCGTTGCCGACATCCCAGAACTGTAACCGCACGTAATCGTGTTCGCAAGATGCCAAATATTGAGTGTCCGGCGGCGCCCATTGGGCTTCGTGAACCGTGCCCGTGTTGTGGTAAAACCAAATGCTGTTTGTGTATTCGTAGGATTCCGTATAGGTATTGACGTCAATGAACAGATCTTGAAGCCCATCGCCGTCGATGTCGCACAGAACAGGGGGATTTCGCCAACAGGAAGTAAAAAAAGAGTCTACAAGCTGATTGGATGAAGACCCTGTAGGGATTGAATTGCTGAACACGTAGTCGGTAAGCCATAAATCAGTAGTGAAGGGTTCTGAGGATGAATGTGTGCACCAAACGGCTTCCAGTTCTCCATCCCCATCCAGATCGCCATAGTCTCCTTGGAAAGGCAGCCCAAAGTTCTTAGGCTTTGTCCACATGGGAGCATGGCGAGTTCCTTTGTTTTCCCATAGCTGGCCAGGCGAGAAGAGATCCAAATCGCCATCGGAATCGTAGTCCAAAAGCTTGAATTCGCTCCCTCCGTTTCCAATGTAGGCGGCCGACAAGTACTCCCCATCGACAACGCTGCCTAAAACCTGTTCCCACCGAATGGAAGGCGATACAAAGACCGAGTTGGCGCCGCCATTATTCGCGGGAGCGGACTCCGGACTGTCGCAATAGACCCAACCCGTTATGAAATTCGATCCTCTTTGGCTGACGGAGAAGATAACGGAGGCATTGGTGGAGCTCAGGCTGGCCAAATCGCCCAAGGGGCATAGCAGCTCTCGCCCGCAGAGTTTGGTTCCCGGCGGATAGGATAGGGCGGTGGACTCAGGCGGCAGGAGGAGCCGGAGCATGACATTGGACGCGACCGTTTCCTCGGCATCCATGCGGACAACCGCCACCTGACAGGTAACGGATGAGCCGGGTATAACCGCCAGACCCAGCGTAAAATTATCTTCCGTCTCTTCAAGGACCGTCATCTGCAAGGCTAAGTCGACGGCAGGGTCGGTTGGGCTGAAGATGTTGACGATTGCGATGGCCTCATTATTCGTCGCCGTCAGATCCGTTCCCGCGCCGGACGCCTTGGAGGTCACGAAGGCCGTTCCACTTGTCCAAGGTCTGACCAGAAACGAAACCTCCGTGGCGGCAAACTTGGCCAGAGACGGGATTTGAAAGACGATCTGATGGAGTTCTTCTTGGTAGCTGCCGCCCGGGGAGGCGCTTAAAAACTCGATATTTTCGGAGAGCGAATTGGTAATGGTTATGCCGCCGGCGTCTGCGGGGCCATTGTTCCAGACCCGAATCGTGTAATGCAAATAATTGGAGACCGCGACAGAAGCGGCGGACGCTTGCAAATTCATCGCGAGATCCGCCGCAGGAAGCGGCTGGGCCATTCGTACGCGGATGTCGTCTAAAGCCAGGCCGTCTTCATCGGCCGGGGCATCGTCATATTGCTGGAACTTGATCATGAAGTTGGCGACGGGATGCAAGTCAGGATGCAATCCGTCGAGTCTTTGGTCGAAGAATTGGTAAAGATCGGAACCGGTTTGATGGAAATCGGCCAAGCGATGCCAGGTCAGGCCTCCATCGCTGCTGGCGGCGGCTCCGTCGGCATTGCAGTGCCCGGAAAATACTTCAGGCATGGCATGGGTCTCGTCATGCAAGTTGCGATAATGGAAGCTGAGCCAGAGATTGGAAGAGCCGGAAAGATCGAGTGTCAACACCAGCTCGTTGAGCGAAAAAATCTCGTCGCTCTGCATATCGTCCATCGCCAAATGCCGGTTCCCTTGGCAGGGAGAGAAATTCGTGGAGAGTTCGATTTGGCCTTGGCCGGTGGAGTAAGTGCTCCAATTACTGATTAGGGCGCCCGATTCGAAGTTTTCCGAGAAAAGGAGCGCGTCTGATTGGGCAAAGGCTTCGGTACAAATGGCAAAAGGCATCCAAAGAGCCCATAAAGAAGATGCGGCCACATTCAGAATGTCTCCGTTGAGTAAACGCCCCATGAGATAGATCCCCCCTTGTAACGAAAAACTACTGAACAGCACGTACAAGCCAGAATGCGTTCAGGAACTGCCTCCGACGGCCAAGGTAACGCCAATCGTCAATAAAACGATATCGTACGTCTTTAAGCGATACAAGAATTTTACAGTGGAACATAAAACGGGTTTAGCGCGTTTTTTTCCGACGAAATCTTCTTCTGCTGCGACTGTTCTCATTCGAACCCCTACAAGGAGAAAAAATGAAAGCAATGCGTCACAACTCATTATTGAATGTCATACTGTTTTTTTTCGCGGTTTTAACCGGCGACCTTTTTGCTGCGGGTGAAGTGAAGCTTGTGTACGCAAAAATCATGCCGAATCAGTCTGCCTTACCCCAGAAAGACGTTGTGGAGGTGATGGCTCGCGTACTGAATATGCCCGAATACGATCAAGAGCTTTTTATCATGCCGCCCATTCTTCAAAATGCGTTGCCTTTTTTGCAGCTTTCTCCTGTCGGCGATTGCCACCCATATACGACGTACTACGGCGAATTGCCTGTAAGCAGCAGGTTTTTCTTCCGCATTGCCTATACAGTGACCGGGACGTTTTCCATAACGTATGAGCAGCCTTTGTCGAGCCAACGGCCCTATGGTCTTTCTGTTGGCGGCAACTATCCGAATGGAATAGTCGGCGACGGCATCGCTTTATTGTGGGCCGGTCTGTCTGAAGAGGGGAACTTGGAAGGTCAAATACTGACTCAAAAAAGCAGCGCGGCCCTTCCGGCCCTTGCGTCGGGAGATAGTCAAATTAAAAGCGTTGTGCTGGCGTATGGGCTTCCCACTTCAACCGGCTATCCGGTCTGGCAATTTATCAAATGCAATAAAAGTTCAATCGACGCGGATTCCAATATCGAAACCTGGCGTTTTATTAGAAAAGTGACGTTCTCGCCCGGGCAAACCGATTTCACCCTTTATCTGAAAACCTATGCATTTACGAATAATGTGCCTGAACCGGCGCCGCAAGGCCCCTGGGGCTATCCCGTTCTGCCTTATACTCTTTCCGATCCCATTTCGAGCCAGGATCGTTATACAATAGACAACGATCACATGCTGATAGAGTAGGCCGCATGGATTACCTGCAATGATAGCCTCTCGCCCTTGACGAAGAACCCACTTGTCGTATTCCGGTGCGCGGATGCGGCAGTAGTCGGCCCGGCAATGAGTTCTTCGTCTTTCCTTTTATGTTGCAGGCAAGGGGCAAAAGGGGCGGTTTTTGGGCGTCGTTGTCGATGGGGGCGGGGGCGATCGGAAAAAGAGGTTGTGGAGGGGGCCGAATCTCATTAACAATCGGGGCGCATGAAACCAAATACATGGGCTTTTCTTTTATTGGGCGTTGGGTTGGTCCTGGGGCCGGCCGAGGCGGAATCCGTCCGGCGGACGCCGTTGGTGGAGGCGGTGGGGCGGGCGTTGCCGTGTGTGGCGAATATCGGCACGGAACGGCGGGTGATCGTTCAATACGAGGAAGCGCATCGGCAGGCGCGCGGGGCGTTGTTCGACCGGCTTTTGGATCGATTCTGGGGGACGGCGCCGCTGTTGGGGGCGTCGAATCGGGTGCAGCATGCGTTGGGTTCGGGGGTGACGATTCATCCGGCGGGCTATCTTCTGACGAATTTTCATGTGACGGAGCGGGCTTCGAGCATTCGGGTCACGTTTGCCGATGGGCGCTCCTACCCGGCGCAGTTTGTGGCGGGCGACGAGGCCAGCGATCTGGCGCTGTTGAAGGTGGAGGCGGGTGCGCCGTTGCCGTGGCTGGAACTGGCGGGCGACGATTATCTGTTGGGCGAGACGACGATTGCGCTGGGGAATCCGTTCGGGCTGGGACAGACGGCGACGGCGGGCATTCTCTCCGCGTGCAATCGGGAGGCGCGGTATGAGGGGCGGGTCTTGTTCAACGACATTTTGCAGACGGACGCGGCGATCAATCCGGGAAGTTCGGGCGGGCCCTTGTTGAATATTGACGCGCAGATTGTGGGGATCAATGTGGCGACGTACGAGGAGGGGCAGAATATTGGGTTTGCCGTTCCGTCGGTACGGGTAAAGAATCTGCTGACTGCATGGCTCTCGCCGCGGCTGCTGGGAAATGTGTCGCTGGGATTCGATGTGGAGGTTCGGCCCGAGGGACTTGTGGTGTCGCGTGCAGAGACCGATCGGGCGACGGTGACGACAAACGATTTGCTTTTGGCGGTCAACGGCGAAAAGGTGAGTTCTGTGTTCGATTTTCACCGGGCGTTGCTTCTGGTGAAGGCGAATGATACGATCCCCCTCTTGATTCGTCGGGACGGGTGGGAGCGCCAGGCTCAGACGACGGTGCTGGGCCTTTCGGCGGCGGTCGGCGCGCGGCTGGCCCTGGAGAAACTGGGATTGCAGTTTGCGCTGCACAGGCCGGTAACGGGCGAGGGGCTGACGATCGAAGCGGTTGCGCCGGAGAGTCCCGCCGCTCGTGCCGGCTTGAAGGCCGGAGAAGCGGTCACGCACCTGAACGGCGCGAATGTGGATCGGTTGGAGGATCTGACGGCGATTCTCGCCGCGGCGAAAGCGGAGGATGTCGTCGAAGCGGTGGTGGTAAGTCTGGACGAGACGTCCGCCGATATTCGCGCCCGGAGCGCGGTGAAGGTTTTGACCGTCCGGTGAAGAAAATGGAGCGATGGAGTTCTGGAGTGCGATGAGGCCCGATGCCTTATTCCGCACTCCCATGCTCCAGCACTCCAATCTCTGAGGATTCGAGAATATGGGAATGGCATGATCAAAGTATCGCACCTGACAAAGCGTTTTGCCGGTTGTACGGCGGTGAACGATGTCTCGTTTGAGGTCGGACGAGGCGAGATTGTGGGGTTTCTGGGGCCGAACGGCGCCGGAAAATCCACCACAATGCGCATGCTGGCGTGTTATCTGCCGGCGACCAGCGGTTCGATTTTGGTGACGGGCCGCAACGTTCTGTCGGACTCGCTGGAGGTTCGTCGGCGCATCGGCTACATGCCGGAGAATGTGCCGTTGTATCCGGAGATGCGGGTAGACGAGTATTTGAGGTTCCGCGCGCGGATCAAAGGAGTCGAGGGCTCTCTGATCCGGAAGCGCGTGCACGAGGTCAAGGAGCTGTGCGGCTTGAAGGATGTGGGCCGGCGCCTGATCGGGCAATTGTCGAAAGGATATCGCCAGCGGGTGGGGTTGGCGGACAGCCTGGTGCACGATCCGGAGTTGCTGATTCTGGACGAGCCGACGATCGGGTTGGATCCGAACCAGATCCGGCAGGTACGGGCGCTGATCAAGGATCTGGCCCAACGCCACACGATTTTGCTGTCGACGCACATCCTGTCGGAAGTGGAAATGACCTGCCAGCGCGTGCTGATCCTTAACGAAGGCCGGATTGTCGCGTCGGACTCGCCGGAAAATTTGAAGTCGCTCCTTCAAAGCGGCTCGCAGATTGTTGCGGAAATGCGCGGCCCGCGGGAGGAGATGTACGAAAAAATTCGCACCCTGCCTCGCGTTCAGCGGGTGGCGGCGTACGAACTGGATTCGTGGGTGTGCTTCACGATCGACTGCGAGAAGGACGCGGACCTGCGGATTCAAATTTTCGAGCTGGCGGTCCGGCATAACTGGGAATTGCGCGAGTTGCGGATCGGAAAGAAGAGCCTGGAGGAAATCTTTGTGGCCCTGACGCGGGGCGAACCGGAGGAGGTTCTTCCATGAGATGCTTTTTGCCATTATGGCGCCGCGAATTGGCGGCGTATTTTCTTTCGCCCATCGCTTATGTGGTGACGATTTTCTTTTTGGTGGTGATGGGTTTCAGCTTCTGGCTGCTGGCCTCGATCTTGGTGCAGGGAGAGGGCGGCGTCACGGTCATGAAGGAGCTGTTCGGATCGGTATTTTTCTGGCTCGCGCTGCTGGTGGTCGTGCCGTTGCTGACCATGCGGCTGCTGGCGGACGAGAAGCGCACCGGTACGATGGAGTCGCTGATGACGGCTCCGCTGACGGATGCGGAGGTGGTTTTGGCGAAGTATGCGGGGGCGTTGAGCTTCTTTGTGGCAATGTGGATTCCGACCGTTGCCTATGCCTACCTGTTGCGCGAATTCAGCTCGGAGTCGGCGCCGATCGATTTCGGGCCGATGATGGGCGGGTATCTGGGGGCGTTTCTGATCGGCGCGTTCTATTTGTCGGTGGGGCTGTTTTGCTCGTCGTTGACGCGCAACCAGATTGTGTCGGCGATGATGTGCTTTGCGGTGCTGGGGCTGGCTTTTTTCGTGGGCTTTATGCCGTATGTCTCGCGCAATCCGGCGGTGCAGGTGCTGGGCATGTATGCGTCGTCGGTGACGCACATGCTGGACCTGTCGCGCGGCGCGGTGGATACGCGGCCGATCGTGCTGTATCTGACGGGGACTTTTTTTATGCTGTTTGTCACGGTGAAAGCGGTGGAATCGCAGAAGTGGCGATAAGGGAATTTTGAAGCGTATGAGTTTTTCGTTGTTCAATAAAAAGCGGCGCGCCGGGCGGGTGGCTCCCGTACGGACCGTCATGGGCCTGAACGCGGTGTTTGTCGTGGCGCTGGCCGCGATGCTGGTCCTGATGCTCAATTATCTTTCGTTCCGGCACTACCGCCGCTTCGATTGGAGTCGGAGCCGGTATTATTCGCTGTCGGAAAAGTCGGCCAACCTGCTGTCGGGTTTGACGAACGACGTCAGCGTGATTCTTCTGATCCAGCCGGGTCAGGATAATTACGCGGACATCGACAACCTGCTGAAGGAATATGCGGCGGCCTCGCCGCGGATACTCCTTGAGCGGGTGGACCCCGACCGGGACATCGCCCGGACCGAAGAGCTGGCGCGCAAATACAAGATCGATCAGGTGAATGTGGTGGTCTTCGACGCCGACGGGCGCAGCAAATATGTGCAGGTCGACGAGGTGTCGGATATCGATTACGCGCCCCTGCGTTATGGGCAATCGCCGGTAAAGACGGCGTTTCGCGGAGAACAGGTTTTTTCGTCGGCCATCCAGGATATTACGCAGGGCCGCCGGCCGGTCGTCTACTTTTTACAGGGTCATGGGGAGCGGGACGTCGAGAACTTCGACCGGGTGGACGGCTATTCGCGTCTGGCCCAGGAGATCCGGGGCGACAACGTGGAAATTCGCAAGCTGGTGCTGGGCGAACAAAAAGCAGTGCCCGACGATTGCGATGCATTGATTGTGGCCGGGCCGGCCAAGATGCTGGCCGGCAGCGAAATCGATTTGATCCGCGCTTACTTGCAGCGAAAAGGGCGGATGATGGTGCTGTTGGACGCCATGACGCAGACCGGGCTCGAAGCGCTTTTGAGCGAATGGCGGGTTCAATTGGGCCAGGATGTCGTGGTGGACGGCGCCCGGACGCTCAGCGGCCGCGAACTCTTCGTCACGGCCTATGGCGAACATCCGATCGTGCAGCGCTTGCGCCATGTGACGACCGTTTTCTATCTGCCCCGTTCCGTCGCGCCAGCCGCGGAAACCGAGGAATCGGTCAACCCGGCCGACAAGCCGCATGCGGTGGCGCTGGCGGCCTCTTCCGACTCGGGCTGGGCGGAAATGAACATGGACCAGAATCCCATGAAATTCGATGCGGAGACCGACCAGCCGGGGCCCGTGCCCGTCGCCGTGGCCGTGGAAAAAGGTCCCGTGCCCGGTTTCGACGTCCAGATCGCACCGACGCGCCTGGTGGTGTTCGGCGACTCGGATTTTATTTCCAACGGCGGTTGGGTGGGCGGCAACGCGGATTTGTTCATGAGTTCGCTCAACTGGCTGTTGCAGCGCGAACAGATGATGGGCATTGCGCCGCGGCCGATCGAGCAGAGCCGCCTGGTCATGAATGACGCGCAACTGCAAGGCCTGTTCTGGATGGTGGTGGCCGGCATTCCCGCCGGGGTCGCTTTCCTGGGCTTCCTCGTCTGGATCCAACGGAGGTTTTAACGCGCATGAAATTCCGGCTCACCTTGTTTCTCATGGTTGCCGTCAGCTTGCTGGCGGGTTTCATCGTTTTTGTCGAACGTAAGACGGAATCCACGCGGCGTCGGGAGGAGCAGGCCCGCCAGGCGTTTCGCATCGAGCCGGGGCGCGTGTCGTATTTGCGGATCGAGGCCGGAATCTTTTTACTGGAGTGCGTGCTGAAGAACGACGAGTGGCAGATCCAGCAACCGGTGCAGGTGCGGGCCGATCAGGGGGAAATCGACCGTATATTGGACCAATTTGCCCGGCTGCCGCGCGGCGAGATGATCACCGCCGCCGACATCGACGCCCGGGGCTTGACGCCGGCGGATTTTGGTTTGAGCGCTCCTCGCGTCCGGATGGTCCTGGGCGATTCCACCCGACGGCAAACTTTTCTGGTCGGGCGCAGTACGCCGTTGAGCGACTCGGTTTATCTCAAGGAGGAAAGTCGTCCGGAGATTCTGACCGTATCCACGAACCTGCTGGCTTTCATTCCCACCAACCTGGAGACCCTGCGCGATCGTACGTTGTTTCGGGGGACGATGGACCGGATTCGCCGCGTCGACCTTCGGGGGCCGGCCGGGTTCATTCAGTTGGCTCGAAGCGAGCAGGGCCATTGGACGCTGCAACAACCGCTGGCGGGCCGGGCGGATCGTCATATGCTGCGCAGTCTGCTCGAACGGCTGCTGAATTTGCGCGTGGTGGGCTTTGTCAGCGATTCCGTGGCGGATTTTGCGCCGTTCGGCTTGGACGGCAATGCGATGACCGTCGTGCTGGGCGGCGGGGGCCGCGATGAAGAACAGGCCCTGCAAATCGGCAATCCGACAGAGAAAGATCCGGGTTTGGTTTATGCCAAACTGCAATCTGAAAAAAGCGTATATACCGTGCCGGCCGGCCTGATCGGCATGCTCAATCTCAAGCCGGACGATTTGCGGGATCGTCGATTGATCGGACTTTCCTCCGGCGACATCGGACGGCTGCGCATCGAGGAGCGCGAACAATTCCTGGAACTGGAATACAAACAGGATGAGGGCTGGTTTGTCGTGGAACCCCGGGTGTGGAAGGCGGACGATCAGTTGGTGAAAAATTTGATGGTGCAGTGGGCGGGCATTCGTATCGAAGCATTCGAAGATCCCGCGACGGCGGAGACAGCCGGATCGGGTTTCGATCCGCCGGCCCGCACCTATCAGCTTTTCTGCCGGGGAAATCTGCCGGCGGACGCCAGAACCAATGCCGCGGCCACGGTAGTGACCGTCAGCAGCAATGTCCTGCCTTCGGGGCTTCGTTCCGTCCGGGTGTCCGGCGAAGGGCTTCTCTATGACGTATCCGACAAGGTCTTGACGCTGTTGCCCTTGAATCCGCTGTACTATCGCGATCGAGTGGTGCTGAGTCTCGACTCCGACGATGTGACCGGCATTCGCAGCCAGCGCCAAGGCCTGGAACAGGCGATCGAAAAGGATGCCGCCGGTCGGTATCAACCGGTGTTGCCCGCGGCCGGGCCGGTCGACGAAGAGGCCGTCAAGGACCTGTTGATGGTCTTTAATCGCTTGCTGACGGTCGATTTTGTCGAAGTCGATCCTCCGGATCTTTTGCGGTATGGATTGAACGGCCAGGCCTCCGTCATTACCCTGAATTTGAAGGGCAAGACCGGCTTGGGCAAGTCATTGGCGATCGGGACCTCGACTCCCACGGGGGGGCGCTATGCCATGATCAAGGGACAGGATGTGGTCTTCACGATGGATCCGGATGCCTCAGCCCGATTGATGCGGGACTTGTATCCGGTTCCCGAAGCGACTCGGAAGGTATCGATTGAAGTCGAACCCCAAACAGACGACAAGCCCTGAAGCGTCTGGCCGGCGCTTTCCGTGTTGGCTTGGTTTATGCCTGGTGAAGTTTCCTTTGCGGTGCTGCCGTTGGACGCTTCGACTGGCCGGGCTTCTGTTGCTGCTGCTGCTCTCCCTGATTTGTTACCTGAATCTGGTCGGCTTTCCGCCAAAGCTGACCCAGCGCTGGCTGAGCGATCTTCGAGCGCACGGATACTTTATCGAGCTCGATGCCCTGAAATTCGACATCATGAAGGGCATTACGGCGACCGGCGTACGGCTTTACGAGACGGCCGAGTCGACCGTGCCGCTGCTGGAGGCCCGGGCGATTTCCGGCAGCCTTCGTTGGATCGATTACCTGCGCAATAGGCCGGCGCCCGTCAAGTTGCGGATTAAGGATGGTTCTCTTCGTTTGTGCGCCGACGGCTCGTTGCGGGAGCGGACCGCATGCCGGAATCTGGCGCTGGAGCATATCGACGCCCGGGTACGGATCCATGCGGAAGGCATCCGGGTGGACCGTCTCGCAGCGGACTTCCTGGGCATTCATGTGAGGGGGCAGGGGTTTGTAGCGGCCGCCGTTCGGGAAGTGAATCAGCCGTTGGAAAACCCGGTGGTGACCCTGCAGCGCCTCATGGCCAGAAGGCCGGAGTGGCTTCCCCGGATGGTGGAGCAACTCAATGCCGTTCGTATGGAACCGCCGGCGCAGGCCTCGGTGGATTTTTACATCGACCCGCTTCAAATGAACGAGACCCACGCGCGGTTGAGCATAACGGGCGCCGTTACGGAGGCGCGCGGCGTTCGACTTGACGGATGGGTCTGTCAGGCCGACTTGCGCGGCTCGAAGCTTTCCGTGCCGACGATGAAACTGTGGCAGGGCTCGCGCCAGGCGGTGGTGTCCGCTGCGTACGACCTGTCGACCCGCATCGTGCGCGCCCGCTTTTTCAGCAATCTGCCGCCGGCGCAGTGGCTCAAGATTTTTCCCCTGGCTTGGAACGACCAGTTGCTGCGGAAAGGGATCGTGATCGAGAATCCCCTGAACTTCGAGTTTTGGGTGGGGCCGGCGCCGCTGGACGAGGCCTTGGAGCACGTGTCCGGCTGGGTTTCCATGGAGCGGGCCGAGTTGCGCGGCGTGTGGGTGGAGAAGGCTTTCGTGGCGTTTCGGCGCGAGTGCCGGCTGGTGACGGTGCAGAATGCGGAGGCGGTTCTGGGTCAGGGCGTGCAGCAGGGGCCGGTGCAGGGCCGCGGCGTGTTCGATCTGGAGGATCTGACCTATTCGGGTCATGCCCGGCTCAGCTTCGATCCGAACATCCTGACGCCTTTGTTCGAGGCCCGGCAGGCGGAGATCATCCAGTGGTTTGGCTTCCCGTCGCAGCCTCCGGCAGGCGAATTCGATTTCAGCGGGCAGGTGGGCCATATGCCGGCGTTTTCCGCCCAGGGTTCGGCCTGGGCTTCGAACTTTACTTGTAACGGAGCGGCCGTGACTTCTTTTCGCTCGCCGGTCGTCATCTCCAACGGCGTGATGACCCTGGACGGGGGGACGGTGTTGCGGCCGGAAGGCCGCATCGACGGCAAGGCGATTCAGTATTTCGACGATCAGGCGGTGGCGTTGGCGGTGACCAGCACGGTCGATCCCAAGGCCGTGGCGCAAATGATCGGGCCCGTACCCATGGAATTTGTCCGGATGTTCCGCGTGGAAGGCCCGACCCGGATTGCCGCGACGGGAAAAATCGATTACGGGGTTTTCAGCCGGACGGATATTCGGGCGCACGTCGACGCGCAAGGCCTGGGCATCAAGTGGTGCCTGCCGGATCGGATCTCCTTCGATTTTCAGATGGTAGGCCGCCGTATGGAACTGACCAACTTGACGGCGGCGGTTTATGGCGGGCGCCTCGGCGGCTATGGTTCGTTTTTTCCGGTTGGGGCCGACACGAACATGCGGTACGAAGTGACGGCTCACGGCGAAGACCTTTCCTTCTCGAGCCTGATCAAGGCCTTGTCCCACGAGAAGAATCCGGAAAAGCACAAGGGTTCTCTCTCGGGGGTGGGGACGGTCTCCGGGTTTATCGGCGAGGGGCGGGGGAAGACGGCGCTCGGAAGCGGTTCCTTGTCGATCCGGGAGGGGCACTTGTTCGAATTGAGGGTGCTCGGCGGGCTGTCGCGATTGCTTTCGTACATCTATCCCGGTTTCGGCTCTTTTTCGCAAACGGAATTGGCGACGACGTTCGACATCGCGAATGGACGGGCGATCACGGACGACATGCGGCTGGAAGGAACGGTCCTCAGCCTGCGGGCGGAGGGGCAGTACTTCTTTGACGAATCGCTGGATTTCAAAGTGCAAGTTCAGTTGCTGCGGGGGGGGCCGATCGCCTCGGTCCTGCGGGTAATGACCTTTCCCGTTACAAAGCTGCTGGAATTTCATTTGCTCGGAACGATGGGCGCGCCGCGATGGAGACCGGTCAATTTGCCGAAGGAACTGTTTCTAATATTCGATTAATATGAACACATCTGCACCAGACGACGGAACGATTTTGACGTTGGAAACCGACGGGTTGGCCATCGAGGCGCTGGAGGAATCCATCCGGGACAACCTCGGGGTGGAACCGGTCCAGCTTCTCCGCCCGGGAGATTCGCGGGTTTGGTTCGACCTCTATTTTTCCTCCGATGTGGAGGCTCGCCTGGCCGAACAGGTCTTGGGGCGGCAATTCGGCATTCGCGCCTCGGTGATCAAGGCTTGCAAGGCCAAGGATTGGCAGGCCTTCTGGCGGCGGCATTTTCATCGGCGTCCGATCGGGCGCCGCCTGCTGGTTTGCCCGGTCTGGGAGCCGCCGGTCGCCGGAGAGGAACGGGTCTCGGTTCTCATCAATCCCGGGCTCAGCTTTGGGACGGGGGATCATTTTACCACGCGCTTCTGCCTGGAAGCGGTCGACCGGGTTTTCGCCGACACCGTCCCGGCCTCTTTTCTGGATGTTGGCACGGGCAGCGGCATCCTTGCGATTGCCGCCGCGCGGTTGGGCTGTCCCCAGGTGGCCGGCGTGGACTACGACGAACAGGCGCTGGCGCAAGCCGCCGAAAATATCGGGCTCAACGGCGTGCAGGACCGCATCCGGTTGCAGCCCTTCGACATCACGCGGGACCGGCTCGACGGCGTCCATGAGGTGGTTTGCGCCAATCTGTATTCTTCCCTGCTGAGCGAACATGCCGCCGAATTGGCTCGCGCCACCGGGCGATTCATCATCTTGAGCGGCATGCGCGAACCCGAAGCGGACGGGGTGGTCGAAGCCTTCCTGGCCTGCGGCCTGCTAGAAGTGGTTCGGGATGGGGATGGAGAATGGTGCGGATTAATGCTGAAAAAGGCGCCCTGACGCCAAATTCATCCCCTTCAAGAAGGATTGCGATGCAAATCCTTTTAAGATGTAACTGGTTATGTCCGATTTAGGATGACGATGGCAGCCGATTCATCAACGCATATACTCGCCGTAGGCGGCGGCAAAGGCGGCGTGGGCAAAAGCTTTGTCACGTCGGGCCTCGCGACAGCCATTGCCGGCACGGGCAAGGAGACCGTGTTGATCGATCTCGATCTGGGCGCCGCCAACCTGCATACCCTGTTCGGCATCAAAACCACCGATCGGGGCATCGGCGACTTCATTTATGCCCCGCGTTCCAACGAGCTGCTGGATTATGCCGTCGATACCGGCATTCCCCGCCTCAAGCTGGTCTCAGGCAATGGCTTTATCCCCGGCATCGCCAACTTGAGCTATCAGCAGAAAATGAGAATTCTTCGGGCGATTCACCGCCTGCGCGCCGACGTCGTGCTGCTCGATCTGGGCGCCGGGACGAGTTATAATGTGGTCGATTTCTTTTCCATGACCGAATCGGGCATCGTCGTTACCGTTTCGGAACCCACGGCCGTGCTCAACGCCTACGAATTTTTGAAGAACGTGTTGTTCAGGATCTTCGGCCAGCGCTTCAAGAAAATGCCGTCCGTTCTATCGGCCATCGACACGTTTAAGATAAGTCCCGGCGAAGCCCCGACCATCGACGTGCTGGCCAAGACGATCGATACGCTCGATGCCGAGGCGGGCCGTCTGCTGCGGGATATCTGCCGCCGGTTCCGGCCGGGGCTGATCATCAACATGAACCGCGGCGAAGCGATGAACCTCGGACAGAATTTACAGAATATCTGCCGCACGTTCCTCAGCTTGGAGGTGGATTTCCTGGGGGCGATTCCGGCGGACGCCTGCGTTCAGCAGAGCTGCTTGCGCATGAGGCCGGTGACCCTCGAATTTCCGAACAGCCAGCCCTCCCAGGCCTTGAAGGAAATCAGCCGGAAGTGCACGACCGGCCGCTGGATCGAAAAACTGTCGCTCGAGCTGGCGGAGTCTGACGCGCCCGAAGAGCCGCCGAAAGAAGCGCCTCCCGCGCCCAAGATCGATCCGCTGCTGGCCGGCCACAAGGATTCGGAACTCTCCGTGCTGCTGTCGAAGTTTCTGACGGAATATTCCGCTTCCACCGCGTCGGCAACGCCCGAACCTTCGGCGACCGCGGCGCCCCGGCCGCTTCTGGAAAAGGACTCGCATTTATCGCCCTGGGATTTCCAGAGCTTCACGCCGCGCCTGCAGGAAGCCGACAAGGCGCCGCTGTTTGCTTCGCTGGAGGAGTTCGGGCCCGTCCCCCGCCGTCGTCGCTCTCTTTGGGATCGCTGGTTCGCCAATGGCCGTAAAATACGGATGATCCGCGCCATTCCGGCCTCCACCAACGTGGTCTTGGCCATCGAGCACGCCTCGGTGGGTAAAAACTCCCACATGCCGGAAATCGGTTGGGCATGGATGTCCACGGCCTTGGAGCTGCTGGATCGCAACCAGTTTTCCGATGCCTGCCGGGCCTTTGGAAAGGCCCAGGCCTGCCTTCCGCGCGATCCCCTGGCCATCAACAATTGTGCGGCGGCGCTCCTGGCGGAGGGCGGCGTACAGATTGCCTTCGAGCTGCTTTGCAAGGGCATCCAGCAGTTGCCGAAAAATCCATTTCTACTGTTCAATGCCGGCTTGGCTCATTTTCTCCTTCGGCAGTATTCCGAGGCGTCCGTTTTCTTTTCGAAGATCGTGGATAGCCATTGGAAAAACCAGGCGGCCGTCGCGCTGTTGGCGCACGCCCTGTACCAGACCGGCCGCTACGAAAATGCGCGCATCGCCTACGATACGCTCGCTTCCACGGATCCCCGCAATCTGTCGGCGCGTTTCAATATCGGGCTCTGCCTGCTGCAAGAACACAAGCACCTCGAAGCCTATGCGGCGTTCACGACGTTTTTGACGTCGGCGCCGGAGGATGCCGAAGCCTTTGCCGCGCGCGGTCTGGCCGCCTGGTATTTGAACAAGCGGGCCGAGGCCGCCCAGGATCTCGGCGCCGCCGTCCGGAAGCTCCCGTCCAATCTGTCCTTTCGCGGCTTGCGCGGCGTGACGGCGTTTCTCTCGGGGCACTTCGACAAGGCCATTGAGGACATCGAAATCATCACGCGGCTGCTTCCCGAGAACGAGGTGTACCGCCATCTATTGCTCGAAATCCGCCGCTACCTCGGCTGACCTCCGACCCCCATTCTTCACTTTGCGGGGGACGCCGCTCGCCGACGCCCGCGGGCTGCGGCAAGCGTAGTTCCTCCAAATCAACGAATGCAGCCCTGGTCAAAAGTGGATATTGAGCTTGCACTGCCGTTTGGGAAAGGAATAATGCGGGCTGATTAAAACGAGGTGACGGATGTTTTCATTGGCTCAAATAGCAAGTGCGGTCGGATGCTTTATTCTGCTGGTCAACCTGCCGGCGATCTTTGCACCCGGAAAATTTCTGCAAACGGCGAAGGCTTTTCCGCGGAGCAAGATCCCGGCTTGGACGCTTACGGCGCTGGATCTTTTTTGGGTGGCCTGGATCGTTCTGCATGCGAGCCTGGGCCGTTTTGAGTTTGTAAAGCCTGCCCTTTATGTGGCGGCGCCGCTGGCGTTTCTTCTGATCGCCGTTTTCATGGACGAACTGCTGGCGCCGCGCGCGCTGGGCGGCCTGCTGCTGCTGGCGGCCAATCCGGTGCTGGCGGCCGCCCGCTGGCACCCGTCGACCTGGCGGTTGGCGATGACGGTCATGGCCTACGCGTGGGTGGTCGTGGGCATTGCCCTGGTGCTCAGTCCTTATCGATTCCGGCAAGCCGTCGAATGGGTGAATCCAACGGTTGAGCGGTGCCGGGCTTGGGGTATGGTTCGCTGTCTCGTTGGCGCGGCCGTTCTTTTCCTTGGGCTGGTCGTTTATTGATTCTTAGGTATATTATCTCATGCGCATTAAACCTTTCATAGCGTGGCGTCCGCCGGTGAATTTGGCAGCCCAAGTGGCCAGTCCGCCGTACGATGTGGTCGATACGGAAGAAGCCCGGGCGATGGCGGCCGGCCAGCCTTCCTGTTTTCTGCACGTCAATCGCGCCGAGATCGATTTGCCGGTGGGGACGGACCTGTATGCCGACGAGGTCTATCGTCAGGCGCAAAAGAATTTCAAAACTTTTCAGGACCAGGGTTATTTGGTTAAGGATAGCCGTCCCGCGCTCTATGTTTACCGGCTCGTCATGGGCACGCACAGCCAGACGGGGGTGGTCGTGGTTTGCCATGTGGAAGATTACGAGCGCGACATCGTCAAGAAGCACGAGAAGACCCGCAAGAATGCGGAAGACGACCGCACGCGCTACACCTCCCTGGTGAATGCCAATCTGGGGCCGGTTTTCCTGGCCTATAAAGACCAAGCCCGTATCGACGAATTGATTCGAAACGTGCAGCAGTCGGCGCCGCTTTTCGATTTTACCGCGGTCGATGGGATTCGTCATTCCATCTGGCCCGTCCCGGATTCGGCGGAGTTGGTCCGGCAATTTGCCGCGGTTCCGGAGGCCTATATCGCGGATGGGCATCATCGCGCCGCCTCGGCCGCACGCGTCGCCATCGAACGGCGAGCCGCCAATCCCCGACACACGGGGGAGGAGGAATACAACTGGTTCCTCGCCGTTCTTTTCCCGGCCACGCAGCTCCAGATATTGCCGTACAACCGCTGTGTGCGCGATCTGAACGGCCTGAGCGCCGCGCAATTCCTGGGCGCCGTTCGCGAACGATTTGCCGTCGCGGAAAATGCCGCGCCGCGCCCGATGCGTCCGACGCAGGTCAGCATGTATCTCGAAGGAAAATGGTATGGGTTGAGTTGGACGCCGGAGGCGGACGCCAATCCCGTGGCCGCGCTGGACGTCAGCGTATTGCAGGATCGCGTGCTCGCGCCGTTGCTGGGCATCGACGATCCGCGTTCCAACAAACGCATCGAATTTGTCGGAGGCATTCGGGGTACGGACGAACTCAAGAAGCGAGTTGACGAGGGCCGCTCAGCCGTGGCCTTTTCCATGTATCCGACCACCATCGATCAGCTCATGGCCATTGCCGATGCCGGAGCCGTCATGCCGCCCAAAAGCACGTGGTTCGAACCCAAACTTCGTTCCGGCTTGCTCGTCCACGTGCTGGAATAAAAGTGGAAACATGAAACAGACCGGCGTGAGGGCACGCCGGCTCCAGCATGCAGAAAACAGCCTTCGAAAATGTCTTCGTCGGAAAATTGGAAATTGCAAATCGCAAATTGAAAATGACTCTGGCGGGGACAACGGGGCTCGAACCCGCAACCTCCGCCGTGACAGGGCGGCGCTCTAACCAATTGAGCTATGTCCCCAAAAGAATTGCAGGCGATAGTTATAGCCGGTTATGAAACCATTTCAAGCAATAATCCGGAAAAAGTAAATAAACTGCTCAAATGCTCTTTTTGATGAAGAGGCCTGCGTCCGTTTCAATCCGGTCGCCCCGCACTTTTCCGATGACGATCTGCTTTTGGTTCCTGGTGCAATAGAGGTGCTTCCATTTCACGAAATAGGTTCCATAGGACAGGACTTCCGTCCCTTCCGTCATGAGCAGCGTTCGCTTTGGACCATTCAATACCAGGCAAATGGACGATTGCGGTTGTGTGTAGACGCCGGCCAAATCGAGACTTTCCGTTCGTTGGTTGCAAGCCGCATTCATGGATAAACAACAAACGCCAGCCGCCATGCCCAAGCCCAACAACCGTTGCTTATGATCAGTCATGCTGCCTGCCTCTCTTGAAAAAACGCCTCTTCTAGCCGATGTTAGCACAGGAAATGCCATCCCGATGCTGGTTAAAAAATCTGGTTGCAGGATTGCTTTCAAGGGTTTCTTTGATACGCTGTCGGGTGCCGATCATGGGAATAAAAAACATACGCAGAATTTTCGGTTTCATGGTTTGTTTCTTCGTGAGTTCCTCTGCATTTTCCGGCGAGCTTATTTCTGGTACGCCGGTCCTGGGTGCTTTTAAGACGACGCACTCATCCAACAGCTATACGTTCTCGGCCATGAAGGGCGATCGGATTAAGATCCAGATGACAAGACTTGACGAGGTGCTCGGGCCCTTCATGCAGATCTATGCGCCTGGCGGAGAGCAGAACGCGTATGCGGACAGCGACTGTTGCCATTATCGAGCCGCTCAGTTTAACTTGGTCGCGACCACGTCGGGCGTCTTTCGCGTGGTTTGCCGGGACCGGAAGAATGCCGTCGGCAGCTATTCGCTGTCCATGATCAGAATTTCCGGACAAGCCGCCTCGATCGAGCCGGAACGCGGCCTCTTGGATCCCTGGGACAAAAAAACAGGAAGTATCGAGCAACCCGGCGATTTCGATGCCGTCGTTTTCATGGGCGAAGAGGGCGCCCATGTAACGATTCGCATGGACGAGATCGATCCCCCGCTCAATCCTTTCATGCAATTGTACGATTCGGAGGCCGCTTGCATAGCCGTGGCGGAGTGCCGCCCTCCTCATCGGGTTGTTCTGATGAAAGTGAAGTTGCCAAAAAGCGGCGTCTATACGCTCCTATGCCAGGACCGTTATGTGAGCACCGGCCGCTATACCCTGATGATGGAAAAAAGGGACTAAGCAGCCCTCCGCCGCCTTTCGCGTTCTCCGTCCTAAGCCTGCCAAAACAACCCTGCTTAGGATCTCACCTGGCCCGTGCCCAGCACGACGTATTTGTAGGTGGTGAGTTCCTCCAAGGCCATGGGACCGCGCGCGTGGATCTTGTCGGTGCTGATGCCGATTTCGGCGCCCATGCCGAATTCTGCGCCGTCGGTGAAACGCGTCGAGGCATTGACGTAGACGGCCGCAGAATCCACTTGTTGGCTGAAAAGTTTTTGCGGCGCTTCCAATTCGGCCACGATGGCATCCGAGTGATGCGAACCATATTTGTTGATGTGGTCGATGGCCGCCTGCGTATCCGACACCACTTTCACGGCCAGGATCAGGTCCAGATATTCGGTGTACCAATCTTCCTCGGTGGCCGCCTTCATGGACGGTACATATTGCCGCGAAAGCTCGTCGCCCCGCAGTTCGACGCCCTTTGCCGTCAGTTTTGCCGCGATAGCCGGCAGGAAAATCGGCGCGATCTTTTCATGGACCAGCAAGGTTTCCATCGCATTGCAGACGCCCGGGCGCTGGCATTTGGCGTTTTCGACGATCTTCAAAGCCATCTCGAGGTTGGCGCTTTCGTCGACATAGACGTGGCAGTTTCCTTTGTAATGCTTGATTACGGGCACTCGAGCCATGTCGGTGACGGTGCGGATCAAGCCCTCGCCGCCGCGCGGAATCGCCAGGTCTACCTTGCCTTCCAGTTGCACCAGTTCCCGGACGGCTTCGCGATCCGTGGTGGCGATCAATTGAATGGAGTAGGGGGGAAGTCCCTTCGCTTCGCCGCCTGCCTGCAAGGCCTCCGCAATGGCCCGGTTGGAATGCATGGCCTCGGACCCGCCGCGCAAAATCACGGCGTTCGAAGTTTTGAAGCAAAGCGCCGCGGCGTCGGAGGTGACGTTCGGACGCGATTCATAAATGATGGCGATGACGCCGATCGGTACGCGAACTTTCTGGATCACCAGCCCGTTGGGGCGTATCCAGCGGCTGATCTTGATGCCCACCGGGTCCTTGAGCCCGACAATATCCCGTACGCCCTTGGCCATTGCATCGATGCGGGCGTCCGTCAATTGCAGCCGGTCCAGCAGGGCGTCGGAAAGTCCGGCCTGCCTGCCGGCTTCCATGTCGAGGGCGTTGGCGGCCTTGATGACTTCCCGGCGAGCTTCGAGTTCATCGCTCATGGCCTGGAGGATGGCATTTTTTCGGCGCGAGGAAAGTTGGTTGAGCAACCGGGCGGCAGCTACCGCCTGATCTCCCATTTTCAGCATATCGTCGTGAAGGCTCATGGTTCTCAACTCCCGTTTTCGATTCCAGTGACCACCAAATTGTCGCGGTGGATCACTTCATCATAATCCCGACTGCCCAGCAAGGCTTCAATTTCGGAGGTTTTTCGTCCCTTGATCTGCCGGATGTCGCTGGCGGCGTAATCGGTCAAACCCCGGGCAAAGGAAAGCCCATCCAGGGTTTTGAGCGTCACGACCGCGCCCGCCTCGAAATCGCCTTCCACCTCCCGGATGCCGATCGGCAGAAGGCTTTTGCCTTTCCCTATAATCGCGTCGCGCGCGCCGTTGTCGACCGTCAGCGAGCCTTGGGCCTTGTGAAAGAAAGCGATCCAGCGTTTGCGTCCGTTAAGGGATGGTTCCGTCGAGGCCGACACATTGGCCAGCAGCGTTCCCGTGTCCTGGCCGGCGACCACCTGGGTTAGAATGCCGTCCTTGCGGCCGTTGGCGATCACTACCGACGCCCCCATTCGGGCCACGGTCCCCGCTGCTTGCAGCTTGCTCGACATGCCGCCGGTCGATAGGTTGCTGCCTTTGCCCACCGCAAACCCGAGGACATCGTCGGTGACCTGTTCCAAAAAGCTCACGCGGCGCGTACGGCCTGCTCCCGCCGGCATTCGGAAGCCGTCGACCGTGGTCAATAAAATCAGCAGATCGGCCTCGATCAGCAGCGCCACCAGGGACGCCAATAAATCGTTGTCGCCGAATTTGATCTCGTCCACCGCCACCACGTCGTTTTCGTTGACGATGGGAATAATCCCGTTTCGCAGCAAAGCCTGCATCGTATTGCGGGCATTCAAGTGGCGGCGCCGGTCGTTCAGATCGGCATGCGTCAGTAAAACCTGCCCAATTTTGCAGCCGTGCTTCGAAAAAAGCTGGTCGTATAGCGTCATCAGCCGGGTCTGCCCGACCGCTGCGGCCATTTGCAGCTCCGGCAAGGTAGTAGGGCGGGTGCTCATGCCCAAGGTATGAACCCCGGTGCCAATCGCCCCCGAGGAAACCAAGACCACCTCATGACCTCGCTCCTGCAAAGCCGCCAAATCCCGGACCAACGTTTTGATGCGGCGCAAATCCGGCCGCCCCGTGCGCTGAACCAAAACCCGGCTTCCGACCTTCACGACAATCCGCGAGGCTTTCTTCAACTTCTGACGCAATTCTGTTCCGTTCATGATATTTCTTCCGTCCACAAAGTTCGATTGTTATCAGAACCCCGCCCTTCTGTCGAGCTGCCCGCCGCGAGACCCGCTCACGCATCGCTCTTTGGAGCCGGCGTGCCCCCACGCCGGTTTCCTCAAAAGAATGGACCCGCTAAACACGCCAAAAGGCGCGAAAAATCAGGAAAGCGAAAATACAGCGAAGATCTTTAGCGCAAAGTCCGTCAAGCAAAGTCGGGCAAAGGCCGCAAAGAGTATCCGGCGTGCATCGAAAATCTCTTTGCTTCAAGCCATGCAATCTGCCGGCCAACATGCTTTGGTCGCATTACGAGGAGACAAGATGGTGGGTTTCGCCTGTTTCCATGATGTTGGCTTCCGATCCTATCTGAGCGAGATGGTAGTGGCAGAATCAGAACAAGGCCATGTCAAGTCCTTCTGTTTATGACCCCCCATCGGCCCCTCATTCTCGTCCGGTCGCGACAGAGCGCGCCCCTCCAAACAGCAAGAACCCGCTTCTTCTCTCCTGGAGGGTTCCGCTCCGTCGGAACCTCTTTCCATTCTTTGTGAGCGGGGGCCGCAAAAAAGCGCAGAAGACGCAAAAGAAGAGGTGGTTGCTTGGCGTGATGTTAGAATGTGAACGATTTCTTCGAAAAAATCGCTTGATAAATTTAAATCACACAGTAAAGTCAGCGGCCTATTTTGTTGTGCCGCCAAAAGCGGTTGTTTTGATGGGGTAAGCGACTTGGTTGCGATTGAATGTCGAACATGATTTCGTTTTTTGTAACATCTATTTTTTCGTTTGTTGTCTACTTGCTGCTGACGGCGGGCTCGGGCTCGGTGCTGCGCCTTTGGTCGTCACAGGAAATCATGGCAGGGGCGGTGCTGGGTCTTATCACCGGGTTTGCGGCTCGCAAGTTTTTTTGCAGCCAGCGTCAGTCGGCCCCGCTCAATCCGTTGCGTTGGATCACAGCAGTGCTTTATGTCATCGGACCTTTTTTCATCGAAATGGCCAAAGCCAACGTGGATGTGGCCTATCGCGTCATTACCGGACGCATTCGCCCGGGCATTGTCCGGGTTAAATCCGGCATGAAGACCGATCTGGGCACGCTGATGCTCGCCAATTCGATTACGTTGACGCCCGGCACGCTGACCGTAGGCATCGACGAAGAGACCAACGATTTATTCGTGCACATGATCAACATCCCCGAGGGCACGGAAGCTCGTGAGTCGTTGGAAGCCCGCGAGGTCTTCTCGATATTCAACTGTCCGGCTTGGATACGGAGAATTGCTGAATAATGACCATTTGGATCTTTAGCGTATTAGTCATGGTGGCTCTGATGTTGCTGGCGATGATCCGGCTTTTTAAGGGGCCTACCTCTGCCGACCGCGTGGTGGCGCTGGATGCCATCAATACGCTGGTCGTGGCTGCCATGATCGTGTTGGGCGTGGTTTTCAAGCAGATCATTTTCATCGACGTGGCCATTATCTACGCACTCCTTTCGTTTGTCGGGACGCTCTACATCTCGAAGTATCTCGGAGGCGAACTGTGATCCTGAACGTTTTGATTTGGGCGGCCTTGCTGATCGGCCTGTTTTTCAATGCCTTGGGCGTCATCGGCATCCTTCGTTTTCCGGATGTCTATACGCGCCTGCACGCCGATACAAAGGCGACGACCTTCGGCTCCATCTTCACCTCGCTGGCCGTGATGTTGTATGGCGTTAGCCAGTTCTTTTCGACGACCGACGGCCAATACGCCGCGCTGGTCTTCCACACCATTATTGCTGTGATCGTACTGGCCGTCACGAACGCCACCGGAGCCCATGCGATCGCCCGGGCCGCCCACAAGCGCGGTCATGGCCCGAATCCTTCCGTGGTGGATCGCTTGAAGGAGACGTCGAAATGATCCTTTTGGCTATTCATATCCTGATTTTGCTCGGTTTGATCGTCAGCGCGGGGTTGGCGGTCTATTTCAAGGACTTGCTCTCTGCGGCCATTGCACTGGCGGCCTTCAGCTTGCTGCTGTCGATCGAATTCTATCTCCTGCAAGCGCCCGATGTCGCCATTGCGGAAGCCGGGATCGGCGCCGGATTGACCACCGCCATTTTCATCATCGCCATCCGCGGCACCAAGCGCTTCGAGGAGAACGAATAGCATGCGAACGGCCTTTATCAGCGCGATTTTGTTGATTCTCCTGGGCGGGTTCATTTATCTGGCATCCGACTTGTCCTTCGGAAATCCTGCGGTGACCGACATGGACGACTATTTCATCCGCCACGGCCAAGAGCAGTGCGGCGCCAACAACATCGTCACTACGGTGGTCTTCGATTACCGCGGTTTCGATACGTTGGGCGAGGCGACGGTGCTGTTTACCGCCGTATTGGGCGTAGGGATCATGTTCCGGAAGCTCCGGAAGGGAGAAGAATATGAAAATGACTAAAATCGTCCGCTCGACGGCCGACATTTTCTATCCGTTCTGCCTGATCTTCGGGTTTTATGTGGTGGCGCATGGGCATTTGACGCCGGGCGGAGGGTTTCAGGGCGGGGCGGTGATCGCCACCGGGGCGGCGTTGTTGATCGTGGCTCGCGCCTATGAAGACATCTCCCAGCGCATCCGCAAAAATGCCTTGAAGCTGTGCGAATCGATCGGGCTGTTCATGTTCCTGGCGGCCGGCTTGAGCGGGTTGTTTTTGGGGCATCCGTTTTTTGCCAATTGGCTGGCGCAGGCCGGGTCGATCTTTGGACAACCGGTGGCCTGGGGACCCAATCCCGGCGATTTGAATACGGCAGGACTGCTGCCGTTGATGAACATCGCCGTGGGTATCGAAGTGCTCGGCGGTCTCTCGATCATTTTGCTCTACATGATTTCCGGCGTGAAGGAGAAGGAATAGATGCTCAGCAAAATTCTTATCAACTTCCCGCTGATCGCCGTGGTGCTGATCGCCATGATGGGGCTTTCAGCGATGGTGTTCAAACGCAATATCGTCAAGATCCTGATGGGCGTGACCATTCTGGAATCGGCGGTGAATTTGTTTCTGGTCGCCACGGGTTACCGGGAAGGCGGGATCGCCCCGATTTTTACGAACGCGCCGTCGACCCACATGGTCCTGCCGACCGTGCAGGCCCTGACGCTGACTTCGATCGTTATCGGTGTGGCAACCAGCGCCATGATGCTCTCGTTTGCCATGATCATCTATAAGAAATACGGCACCGTAGATGTGCGCAAGATCAGGAAATTAAAGGGATGACCATTTCCTCCATAGCTCAACATTTGCCGGCGTTGCTGATTGCAGTGCCTTTGCTGACGGCCTTTCTCACTCCGCTGATCGGGGGCGTGAATCGGACGCTTCGCATGCTCTGGGTGGCGCTGGGAATCTCCGCCACGTCGGCCATCGGCTTGGCGCTGGCCTGGAAGGTTTTTACGACCGGAACCGTGCTCTATGTGTTCGGTGCGGCCGCCGTCGGGCAGGTGCTTCCCATGGATTCGGGCGGCATTCCCATCCGCATCATCTTCGAGGTGGATGCGTTCAGCGCGTTGATGATCGTCATTGCGTCCATTTCCGCCTTTGCCATCACGATGTATTCGCTCGTCAGCGAATCTGAATGCTCGGGCCAGGACGGCTTTTACGCCCTCTTGTTTCTGCTCGTGGTCGGCATCATGGGCATGGTTGCCACGGGCGACTTGTTCAATTTCTTTGTGTTCCTCGAAATCAGTTCGCTGGCTGGCGCCGCCTTGGTGGCCTACCGGGTGGACAAGGGCGTGGCGGTCGAGGCCGGCCTCAAATACGCCCTGCTCAGCACGCTCGGCGCGCTGTGCGTGTTGATCGCCATCGGCCTGTTGTTCGCCCAGTACAATGCCTTGAACCTTGCGACCCTGGCCTCGCGCCTGCAATTTACCACGCTCGATAAAATCGCGCTGGCGCTGCTGATCGTGCCCCTGGCGATGAAGTGCGGCGCCGTGCCAATGCACTTCTGGACCCCGGATACGTACGCGACGGCGCCGTCGTCCATCACCGCGCTGCTGGTCGTTTCCAGCCAGGCGAGCCTCTACGGCTTGTTCCGTGTGCTCTTCTCGCTGTATGGACATTTGGTCCAATTCAACTACGCGACCTTCGGATGGTTCGTCATCATCCTCGGCGTCCTCTCGATGTTCGTCGGCGTGACGATGGCGATTCCGCAAAAAGACGTAAAGCGGCTGATGGCCTATCACGCGGTTTCGCAAACCGGCTACATGCTGTTGGGGGTGGGGGTGGGTCTCGCCGTGCTCGGCAATCGCTCCGCGCTTAATGCATACGGCCTCACGGCGATGGCTGGCGGCATCTTCCACATCATCAATCATGCCATGTACAAGGGCCTCTTGTTCCTGACCGCCGGCGCCATATTTTACCGCACCGGCACGCGCAACCTGAACAAGCTGGGCGGCCTGGGCCACACGATGCCTTGGACGATGGTCTTCTTCATGATTGGCGCGCTGGCGATTGCCGGCATTCCGCCGTTCAACGGGTTTGCCTCGAAATTGATGATTTACGAATCCGTCTTCCGCTTCAGCCCGTTCCTGTCGATCGTCGCGATGGTCGTCAGCATCCTGACGCTGGCGTCTTTCGTGAAGGTGTTTCATTCGATCTTCATGGGACCCCGCCGCGAAGAGTTTGCCGCCGCCCGCGAAGTGCCGGCTGCCATGATCTTCGGGATGGCGCTGCTGGCCGTCGTGGTCATGCTCTTCGGGTTATTCCCCCAGACGTTCATCGATGGCATGATTACTCCGGCCGTGACTGCCCTCGTGGATCGCGGCGCTTATATCTCGGCGATTTTAGGAGGTCATTGACATGGATGTGGCCTGGACAATGCATACCGGTTTCGGCTCGTGGAATCCGGCGCTTTGGCTGGCGGCTTTGCTTATTGCGCTGGTCGTGGCGCTGGCCATTCGGGCCTTGGGCCGCAAGGACTATCGTAAGAATTCCGCCCAGACCAAGCCGTTTATCTCCGGTAACGAGGAGCCGGCCCACGGCGGTGGCCATATTCCGGCTTCGAATCTTTATTGGGGCTTCCTCGAATCGATGAAGGCCTACTACGAGCGGCTGGTTCCCCTGCACACCGGCATGCTGGGGGATTATCTGGTCTGGTTCCTCGGAGTTCTGGCCGCCGTGCTTGTTATAGGACTGGTGATATGAGGCTTTCGCAAACATTAGGCAAATCGCTGTGGACGTTCCTGTTTAATTCGGGATCGTGCAACGGCTGTGAAATCGAGATGGTCGCGGCCGTGACGCCGCGCTATGATGTCGAGCGGTTCGGGCTCAAGCTCGTCGGCTCGCCGCGACATGCGGATTTATTGCTGATCACGGGCCCCGTGACCCGCAAGATGGCGCCCCGGCTGAAACTCGTGTATGAACAGATGCCGGATCCCAAGATCGTGGTGTGCGTGGGCGTATGCGGAATTTCCGGCGGCACTTTTTACGATTCGTACAACCTGGCGGGTCCGGTCGATCAAATCATTCCGGTGGATGTGTATGTTCCCGGCTGTCCTCCGCGCCCGGAGGCCATCATTCACGGCGTCGTTACAGCGCTGGCCAAGTTGGAGCAAGCGGAGAAAGTTTCATGAAGATGCTGGCGCCCCAGGAAATAGTCGACGTATTGAAGGAAGCCGCCGGCGATGCGTTCAAGGAAGCCCGCTGCACGGAGTGGGCAGAAGGCGTCAAAGGCAACAAAAGTCGCCAAGTCTGGATTCGCCTCGACCGCAAGGCGCTTCGCCCGGCTCTTAAGCGGCTGATTGAAATCCATTTCCCTCATTTGGGCGTGATTTCCTGCACGGACCTGGGCGAAGAGGTGGAATTATTGTATCATTTATTCGTGTATTACGGCGTCCCGCATAGTGAAATCATGGTAACGTTGGCTGTGTCGCTGCCCAAGACCGATTTGTCCATTCCGACCATCACGGATCTGATTCCCGGAGCTTTGGTCAGCGAACGTGAAAAACAGGAAATGATGGGCATTCGCGTGGAGAATATTCCCGATGGCCGGCGTATGTTCCTTCCCGACGATTTTCCGGAAGGCGTTTATCCTTGGCGCAAAGACGCCACGGGCATCCCGTCCGACATGGTCAAGGAACTTTGGACGACCGGTCGCGAGAACTTGAAGCCGCCAGAGGGCGCCGGCGCTACGGAAGAAGAGAAGAAGGAATAGGTGGACGCGACTCCCTGAGCGCAGCGTCCCGCGGAGTGGCCGACCTATCCACGGCGGGGAAAAGATAAGCGCGATTCCTTCGCGTTTGAAATGGCAGGCAGGAAATTTTATGAAGACGTTGGAAATCAAAAAAACCGCGCCGTACACGACTCAGATTGGTCCGGCGCATCCGGCCCTCAAAGAGCCGGTCATGTTCACCTTCGAACTTGAAGGCGAACGGATCCGCAAAGCGGATTTCGCTCCCGGCAAGGCGCATCGCGGCATCGAATGGATGGGGCTGCGGCGCAACTGTGTGCAGATCGTCTATCTGGCCGAACGCATCTGTGGGATTTGCGGCATTACTCATTCCCTCTCGTTTTGCCGCGCCATTGAGCAAGTCGCCCAGATTCAGGTGTCGAACCGGGCTCATTACATTCGGACGATCGTCGGCGAGCTCGAACGCATTCATTCTCACTTGCTCTGGGCTGGCGTGGCCGCCCATGAGTTGGGCTTCGATTCTGCATTTTACCTGGCGTGGCGCGTGCGTGAAAACGTCATGGACCTGCTGGAATATCTGACCGGCAATCGCGTGCATTACGCGATCATCCAAATTGGCGGCGTGCGGCGCGACATTACCCCGGACATGGTTCCCAAGATCGAGGAATCGCTCAAATTTTTCGAAGGCGTCTACGGAAAGCTCGCGTCCATTTTCCTGGACGACACGACCATCCAGATGCGTTGCCGCGACTGTGGCGTGCTGACGCCGGAAGAGGCCTTGAAACTTTGTCCCGTCGGGCCCACGGCTCGTGCGTCCGGCGTACGCAAGGATGTTCGGGTGGACCATCCCTATGCGGCTTATGCCGATCTTGAACTTCAGCCCGTTACGCCCGATCAGCTTACAGGCGAGATCCGCGGCGACGTATACGACCGGATTATTGTTCGTTTACTAGAAGTGAAGCAATCGATCGGCATTATCCGCCAGTGCCTGGCGCAAATGCCCGACGGGCCTATACTGGCCGTGCCGAAGATGGCTTTATTGCTCGCGCAACTGAAGAAAGCCGAAGGCGAAGCGGTGGGTCGGCACGAAGCGCCGCGCGGCGAAGTGATGCATTACGTCCGTATGGGCAAGCAGGAAAGTCCTGTGGCGTGGAAGGTCAAGGCTTCGTCTTACAGCAATTACATGTCGTGGGTCCCCATGCTGGAAGGCGAACAAGTAGCCGACATCCCCATCATTGTTGCTTCAATCGATCCCTGCATTTCCTGCACGGATCGCGTGACCATTGTGGGGGATCAAGGCGCGCAAGTGTGGACCAAGGAAGAGCTGCATCGTCTGTCCGTGGAGAAAACCCGGCAGTTGCAACTGGGATAGGGACGCGACTCCCTGCCCGCAATGCTGCGCATAGCGTTGCAGGCGGGCACTCGCGCCTTGAAGAGGCGGCCAGCGGAGTGGCCGCCCTACCTAAGACAAAGGTGGGATCTGATTTAGGAAACGACTTATGAACATCGGCAATTTGATCATGGTGGTGGTCGGCACGGGAGCGATGGCTCTTTTCGGAATCGTTGCCGGGCTGTTTTATATGGGCATCGATCGGGTGCTGGTTGCCCGCATGCAAGCTCGTATCGGGCCTCCGCTTCGCCAGCCCTTCATCGACATGGCCAAGCTGATGACCAAGCAGAACATTGTTCCGGCCAATGCGATTCCCTGGTTGTTCAATGCGGCGCCCTTGGTCGCCTTGGCGTCCTCCATTTCCATCATGCTTTATATCCCGTTGGGCTCCTTTGCCCCGATTTTCCGTGGCTATGGCGACTTGATTCTGATCGTATACCTGCTGGTGATCCCGGCTTTGGCCATGGTTGTCGGCGGGTTGGCCTCAGGCTCGCCCTATGCGACCATTGGCGCACAACGCGAAATGGTCACCATGATTTCCTATGAATTGCCCCTGGCGACGACGATCATCGCGTTTGCGTGGAAGTATGCGCAGTTGGGCTTGGATAACCCGTTCTCGTTGGCCACGGTCGCCGCCACGCCTATTTGGTCGCAGGTAGGGCCGCTGGGGTTTGTCGGCTGTTTGTTGCTGCTTGTGACGATGATTTTGGTTACGCCCGGTGAATTGGGCAAAATTCCGTTCGATACTCCCGAGGCGGAAACCGAATTGGCCGGCGGTTTGCTGGTGGAATATTCCGGGCGAAATTTGGCCCTGTTTTATCTGTCGCTGGGCGTAAAAGCCATCGTACTGACCGCCGTGGTCGTGGCCTTGTTTTTCCCCTACAATCTTTCCAGCTATCTTGCCATGAGCGCCCTGCCGGCGCGCTTGGTTGATGGCGCTTTTTTTCTGGTGAAGATCTTCGTAATCATGTTTTTCTCCGTTTCGCTGATCCGCATCGCCATGGCCCGATTCCGGATTACGCAGGTCGTCGACGTTTACTGGAAGTACCTCGGCGCCCTTTCGTTGGTTGGACTGATTTTGGTCATGGTCGATTCTTTTATTCGTTGAGGTGACGTATGAGTTTTCCGATGATTCCCGAATTGTTGGGTCAGTTGCTGAAAAAGCCGGCTACCAACCCGTTTCCGGCGCCGCAGCTTCCTCCCACCATTACCGGCTATCTCAAAGCCGTGGGCGAAGGCAAGGCGACCATGAATCCGCCGGTTCCCGTGCCGCCGAACATGCGCGGCAAAATGGTTTATAACCGCGGCACCTGCATTGGCTGCAGTCTTTGCATCAAGGTCTGTCCGGCCCGCGCTATTGAATTGGTTCCCCAGACCAAAAAAGTTCGCATCTTCGTTTCCCAATGCATCAATTGCGGGCAGTGCACCGAAGTCTGCCCTAAAAATTGCCTGAACCTTAGCGATGAATTTCTCATCGCCGATACCGATCGTTACTCCGATAAGCTCGTCCTTGGGTAAGGGAAGCGGACCGGGAATGGGTGTGATTTTCCTTCATGTAGAGCTGGCCAAGGAAAATCGTCGCAAAGGGTTATAGCTACAAGAATACTTCTGTTTTGGAGAGGCGCGCTCCGTCGCGACCGGAAGAAGAGAGTTCCGACAGAGCGGAACCCTCCAAAAACTTTGAGATCTTTTCGGATTTGGCAACGAATAAGATAAGCAACGAATAAAGAGCCATTCCATCCGCGTCTTTCATTTGTTGCTTATCCTATTCGTTGCCCATGATCCCTGTCTTTTTCAAAAGGATTTCACGTCACTCTTTGCATTAAGCCCTCCGGCCGCTATGGATCGAGCGACCGCTTGCCCAGCGCCGGATCGCCGCACGGGGCGGGACTCCTCCCGATAAGAATTGCCCCACGGATGGCAAAGCGGTCCCACGGATTAAAGAGTGTTCAGAAGAGTCGTCCCTTCATCGCTATTGATCTCCTATTGATGGAGAAGGGCGCAATGCGGCCTCAGAAAGCCGAAGAGCCCGTCTTCGCCCGCCTGCGCATCGCAACGCGAAGCGTTGCGGGCAGGGGAAGCCGAGCCACCTTCAGGTCCACTTCGGAGCGGCTGCATGACCCTTAAGGCTCAGACTTGACGATCCGTGGGACCGCTTTGCCATCCGTGGGGCTCCTTCTTCTCCTGAAAGAGTGGCCCCACGGATGGCAAAGCGTCCCACGGATAAGGAATGATGACTCGTTTGTATGACGACTCTCTTGGAAAATTTTGTGTATAAGAGACAGGCTTCTGGCCCCGGCTTGTTCCCGCGCCGGATTTTGTTGTAAAGAGCCTATTACAGCCGTTGTGCCGCTGAATCGGATATGGGTTTCCTGTCGGTATTTGTTTTTGGTTACGGGCGTCTCCTCATCCTGGTTCGAATTCTCGTGGCTTTCTCTTGGCAGACAAGTACGTTCTCTTGTATATAGTTCCGCCCACAAGAGATGCTTCTTGAAGGAGTCTAATAGAAGAGGATGCTGTTTATGCTTAGAGGATGTCTTGTTTTATGCGGTTGTCTTTTTTTAGTCGTTGTCCAAAGTGGATGCTCAACTCCGAAATGCGTGCAGGCCTATGAAGGAGAGCAAAAGTCCGATCAGGAAATCGCAAGAATCTTTGCCGAAATCCCGATGGTTTCCGTCGCGAAAGACTTCGCTGATTCCATTGCTATCGTGAAGGTTGATGAACGAACTTTACGGGGCCGACCCACAGAGATTACCGTTCTTCCCGGTACTCATGAACTACTCGTAAGATTTTTTGACGATCGACCGATGGGCCGAATGAATAGTTGGTTAGCCGACTTGCTGTTAGCCAGTTGGATCAGAAAAGTAGATGAAAAGCATTGCAAAATTCTTCCCTTGGATGCCAAAGCGGGTCATACGTATTTAATCAAATATGGTGTTTCACATTCTTCAGACACCTTCAAGAATCCTACCACACGGATCATTTCCTACACCATCGAAGATCACGGCGAAGGCTATGTAGGCGGCCCTGTGTCTCTACAAAGAGCTCCCATACGAAGATAAGAATCCGAATCAATTCGGTCTGCGTGATGCCTTGCAGCTGGTTTGTTTAATGCGGCGCCATTTATTCGTTCGTCTTTTTTTGAAAAATATCGGTTCCTATTCATAGGGAAAGAGATGAATGAATGCCTTTTTTCTGCCTGTTTATTGATTTTTCTCGTATGGCGCGTACGTTGAAATTGAGCCGGGATTGAGCAATGCGTTCGATTAGGCTGACAGATCATATAGGAATGGATCGGTATAAATGATCCTACCTGATGTGAGTCTGAAAGCGGTCCGTAGCGGTGCGGATACGCATTACCAATTCCGGCCATTATTTTATATATGCTCCTTACGCCTCCAAATGGTCCTGAGACTCTTTTCTATTTTGACGCATTGATTTTCATCTTTTTGCGCGTACTTTTTTGGTGAAAGCCGGAAGTGTGTGATGTGTTCATTGAAAAACCTTCGGATCATTAGGCGGATGGGATGGTCAGAAAAGTATGACACCCCCTAATGACGTCCCCAGGCTCGCGGAAGCGATATTAGAACCATCACCCATTCCGGCTGTATTTAGCAAGCCTTGCTGTTTCCACCCAAGCGACAAACGCGCATTCATGGACTTCACATTTCATTCAAGTTTTTATGGAAAGCGATGAAGAAGAGGCTGGATTGAAGCACAGATTTTAGTCCCAACGATTCGGCGTCATCTAAAAGAATTTGTCCCTTAAAGATGCTGTCTCCGCCCTTCGCTTTCTTTGATATGCCAAGATAGCAACCGCTTTGCTTCGTACTTTTATCCAGGCTGATGATGGTGCTTGAGCCAGCTGCTTCATGATACAACCCCGACCGGCTATCGCTGATCTTTTCCCTGCGGCCTTCCAAGACCAGCAGCATGGCGCAAATGTCGGAGAAATCCAGTTTTACTGTTACTTTGTTGCTCCAGTCAAATGTGGCCGGTTTTCTTTGGTCATTGGACGTCGTCACGAGGCTTTTTTGCTTCGCCATCTCCATGAAGATGCAGTCATAGCGATCTTCACCCGGGCGGTTCATACGCAATTCGAATTGAATCGCCGTACCCGTGCCTTGAGAATTGGCGTGGTAAAAAGCGAGTCGCCCTCTATGTTCCTGCTCTCGTTTTCCGGGTTTGCGTTGTTCGATGCGTTCGGCCGCATCGGCCGTTGCAAAGGTTGAGTTTTGTTCGTCTCTCATGTTGTCTTCTTTTTGTTTAATTTCATCTTTCCATCTATCAGGGATGTCGCAAGATTCTCCAGTATTTTGCGTTCGACGACCGCGTAGCATTTCACCTCGTGGTCGTCAATTTTCAAGCGGAAGGCCCGAACATCCACCCCCTTCATGGTTCGAAGAAGGTCCTCAATATCAGAACGAGATTTCCGGTCATTCTCATCCTTTTGAATTTTGTTTTTCATTGCAGCTTTCGATTAAAACTCATCATGTTTTCCAGCCCTTACATCATGCTTCAAGAAAAGGGTCGCAGGCATTTTTGGGCTGCGATTCGCGGCCAGACCCGACGCGCGTCTCGCCACAGAGGCCGGCTTAACAATCCGGCGATTCAAAGATCCATTTGGTCAAAGTTTTCTTTGGCGTCCTTATCCGATGAATCTTCTGCATGGTTTGAATTCCACTTGCCGCCAAGGAACTGAACTCGATGAGCTTTTACCCTGAGTTTGGATCGTTTGGCTCCCTCCGGCGTATCCCACTGATCGAATTGCAATCGCCCCTCCACCAACACGGCCGAACCCTTGGTCAGAAATTCCGCACAGGTCTCCGCTTGTCGTCCCCAGGCCACCACATCCGTGAAACAGGTCGATTTCACCTCCTTCCCTTCCTTGTCACGGTAGTTTTCAGAAATGGCCATCCGCAAATCGGCGACGGAGGTCCCCGATGGCGTGTGTCTCAAAACCGGATTGAAGGTCAGATTGCCCATTAAAAACACGCTATTAACCGAGCCCATGATGTCTCTCCTTAAGTGCTGTTTATGTCATGCCTTTGAGTATTCCCGACGATGCTCATCCGCCGGGGCCATAGTAATAAAGAAACGAGCAGAAGAGTTTTCCGGAGAAAAGTGAGGGAAAGTAAAGAAAAGAGTCCAAAGTCCAAGGTCCAAGGAGTCCAAAGTCCAAGGTTTAAGAAGTCCAAAGTCCAAGGTCCAAAGTCGGAAGAGAAAGAGTGAATGTTTTCAGGCTTTGGACCTTGGACTCCTTGGACTTTGGACTCTCTTACTCCGGCTTGGCGTTGTCGTTTGATGTGCGATATTCAGCTCGTGATTCTGCGGCTTTGGGAAGAGGGGTCGGAGCAGATATCTGTTCGTAGCTGCTTTGCGTGTGGATGCGCTCTTTCGCCAGAGAGAGCTCAATCCATTGGCGCTCGTCGTCGAGATAAGCCCATCGCGGATCGAGGGGATGCTGCAGCGCCGGGCCGGTTTGTTCCTTGAGGGAAAGAGGAATGGGTGTCTTTTCGATCAGGTTGGCGTAGATCGTCATGGCTTTCGCTCGTTCCGATTCCGCCATCATCCCTGCGGTCCATGCTGGCGGCAGTGTGGCGACCCGGCGCGTATTCCATATGCAGAGAACGCGTGTCAGCAGGGCCTCGCCCCCGAGATTCAATTCACCCGGTATGGCGGGTTGGCTGAATCGGCTGAAAGGGGCAACGAGCAGCTGTCCGTCAGGGCCGATATTCAGAATGGCAATGTAGCGTGGTCGAGCGGACAAGAGGGGCTCGGTCGGGCACAGCAACAAGATACTTCCGGGAATCGGGCTTGTTTCGGGCCATGAAGCGCCCGTTGGCGGTTGATGAGACACTGGGGGCGTCTGGTTGTCAGCGTCTGCCAGCAACCGATCGGCATGCCACTCGGCCATCCACTCGCTCAGCTTGCGTTGTTGCCCATCAGGATTGAAGTTCGATGGGATGGGGGGCAGCTTATTCATCGTTCCTCCACTACGGCTCGGAGAGTTTGGTAGGCCGGATCCAGACGGGCCTGGCCTGCGATCAGTGTGGACAAGGCTTCGAGCGCCCGGATCGTGAGGATTTGCAGCGCCTGGCGATCCTCGTTCTCATGCTTTTTCTTCAAGTCGGTCGCGACGCGCTCGCAAAGTTTTCGATGCGCATCGTTCAGAACGCTCTTTCGACATCCGGCGGTTCGCTCGACCTCGGGATGGGCCAGCGACAGGCCCATTTCACGCGCCAGCAAGGCGACCCGTTCCCGGTGACCAAGTTCGCCAGCCCATCGTTGTGCGTGCCGCTCCGCCAACTGTTCCAGTTCCCGCATGGAGGCTTCCGCTGAAGGGTCCGAGTCGCAGGGAAGCAAATCTTCGATCGTCAGGCCGTTGGCATTTGGCGTTGCCGCATCGTTCAGCGAAATCATGAAGACGGGCGAATGCTCGCGGCGGAGATAATCCCTGACCACGTCCCTGACGAGCAGTACCGTGCCGCTTTCCAAGGCCTCATGGGCTCGGTCGCCATGAGCCCGGGCGAAAAGCCAATCCTTGTAGGCCTTGCCGTGGCCATTTCGGTTGATGACCATAGAGGTTTCCAGCCGATGCATGCACTCCATGGCGGGAATGGACGAGCAATGCCCTTTTGCGTTAGTTCGGCGCAGGTACCGTCGCGTCTGCCGGTTGAAATGAGCTGCCACAAACGTCTCAAGCTGTTCGCGCGCCCCCGCCGAGCAAAGCGCGGCTGCGCAACGTTCCTTCCATTCGGTCCAAGACGACAAGGGTATTCGCGGCGGTCTGTCGCCTTGAGTTTCACGTTGAATAGCTGGTTCGTCACATGGCGTCGATTTCATGTCCCCGGAATTCCCCCGATGTGTTTCCATAGGCGCGAATGCTAGCAATCCTTTATGCAGGCTCAAGCCTATTTTCTCGCTGCATTAATTTTCAATGAACATGCAGACGGCTTTCTGGGTATCCATACCAACGTCGCTTTTCAGAATCTTGACGGACGAACCCAGGAGCATTCCGAAGTATGTCGTTTAATGCCGTTGTCTGCCCATTTATTGCGGTGGCGTGTCTGTCGATGGTCGCTGCTGCGAAAGGGGATATCGTGGACCCTCGATATTCCAATACCATCGCCCAGGCAACCGCCTACATTACCAACGCCATGGCCGAACAACAGGTGACCGGCTGTTCGGTGGCGTTGCTCGACGATCAAACCGTGGTTTGGGCGCAAGGCTTTGGCCTGGCGGACGCGGAGGCGGGCTTGCCGGCGACGACGTCCACCGTTTTCCACATCGGGTCGGTCTCCAAGGCGTTCACCGCCGCGGCTGTCCTGCAATATGTCGGGGAGGACCTGCTGAATTTGGATGAGCCGTTGACGAACATCTTGCCGTCGCTGAGTTGGAAGCTGCGTTATCCCTCGGCGCGTCCCATCACCCTGCGCGACGTGCTGAGCCATCATTCCGGTCTGCCGGGCGATTTGTTGCGCGGCGGCTTCGTCACCCGCCCGATGGACAACGGCTATGCCAACATCACCAACGATCTGGCGCAGACGTATCCGATTTTCGAGCCGGATACGGTTTATTCCTACTGCAACGTCGGCTTTGTGCTGGCGGAGGCTGTGATCGAAGCCGCCGCGCAATCGCAAGGCGATTTTCGCCCGTTTACCGAACTGGTCGACAGCCGGATCTTTGAGGCGCTGGGCATGGAGGCCACCTCGTACCTTAAGGACAAGCCGGCGATCGTCGATTCTTTGGCGGTTCCCTATGTGGCCGGGCAGCGCGAACCCGAGGAGTTCATCAGTATTTACGGCACCGGCAGCATGTACAGCCGGCCGACCGATCTGGCTTTGTTCATGAGCGCTTTGTTCAGGGGAGGGGCGCCGATCTTGTCGAACGAGTTGTTTCAGGCGATGGTGACCGACCAGTCCTCCAACTCGCTCTACGACGCCTGGCTCTGGCTGAAGACCGGCCTGGGGTGGGATACGGTGCGGGACCCGCGGCTCGATTATGCCGGGCGCTTGTGTTTTAAGACCGGCGGCACCATGGCGTATTCGGCCATGATGGAGCTGCTGCTGGATCACAAATTGGGCGTGGCCATCATGACCAGCTCTAGTTGCGATATTCCCGTCAGCGGCGCGCCCTTTATCCTGCAACGCGCCTTATACGATAAAACCGGCATCCCTTGGCCAACCAATGCCGTGGCCTTTCCCACCGCCGCCCAAACCGTCAGCCAGGTTGAGCTGGATGCGTTGGCGGGCATTTACGTCGGGGCCATCGGCTATGACGTGGTGGAGGCGAATGAGGGGACGCTGACCTATCGCATGAATGTGCCGGAAAATGGTCTGGAGGTCAGCAACCTGGTCCTGCGCACCAACGGCTGGTTCATGACGGATGACTCGCCTGCTTCCATCGTGTGCTTCACCAATATTCATGGGCAGGACGTGGTGCTGAAGAAAACGGCCCAGGGGGCGGCGATCCTGCCGACCATCCTGGCCACGCGCTACGATCCTCCGCCCCTCAGCGCGGCGTGGAGCAATCGGCTGGGGAAGACCTGGGTGGCGCGGAACATTCCGGTGTGCGATTACATGGCCCGTGTCGGCGGGGAGCCGTGGCTGACGTTGCGCCAAAGCAACGGCGTGTTGCATGTGCTCACCGGCGGCTACGGCGCCAATCGCGCGCTGGACCCGCAGAACGATCAGCTCGCGTTTCTTGTCGGGCTGAACAATCGCGGCGATTCGTCTTTGCAGATTTTGTCGGACGGCGGACAGGACTATGTGCTTTATGCCGGGTACGTTTTTGGGCCTGCGCCGGAAAGCCTGCCGGCGACCATGTCGCTTACCGGTTCCATCGCGCGGGCCGGATTCTCCGAATGGTATGAAATTAATCCGGCAGCGCCGGCGGCGCCCGTGGGCGGCGTTTCCAATGTGTTTTACGAATTAGCGCTGTCCGGCGCGCCGTCCAACTTTTTGCTGCGCCTTCATGGGGACGGAAACGTGTTGCTCGACGAACTGCGCGGCAACGGCGGGCTTACCGTTGCTTCTGGGCGCGGGCCCCTGACGCTCGAGGTTCAGCCGGATGTGGACGGCGTACAAACCGGCTCGTTTCACGTGGCCTTCAACATTCCTTTGCTGGTCCGCGAAATGCGGAAAGCAGGCAACGCTTCAGAAATCGTCTGGCAGGGCGCTTCCAATTCCACGTTCGGCATCGAATCTGCCGAAAGGCTGACGACAGCGGATGCCTTTGTCCCTTCGATCACTAACATCGCCGCCACAGGCTTGCTCGGTTTGCATAACCAGCCGGCCTCGCCGGACGGCGCTTTGTTTTATCGCCTGCGCGATGCCTCTGCCCCGGCCAACCGGCTGGGACGCGTCATCATGCTTTCGGACTTTCATATGAGCCCGTTCGCCAATGCCGCCATCACGGAATCGTTGCGGACGAGCGCGATCTCCGAATGGGACGACCTTCTGGCCGCCGCCACCAACGGCTACTTTACAAAAGACGCCACGGGCCAATCCGTCACTACGCCCATGCTCTTCAACTCTGCGCTCACGAATGCTTGGGCGGCGTGCCCTCAACCCGACGGCATCCTCATGGGCGGCGATTTCCCGTATTACGATTTCGGCCTGTATTATCAGCAAGTCACGGGCGATTCCGATCCCGCTCATTGGAAGCAATTGCTGATAAAAACGATCGGCTACTCCTTGCTGAAGATCAACCAGACCTGGCCTGGCGCCCCCGTCTATTTCTGCATGGGCAACAACGACACCTATCTCGCCGATTACGACATCACGGTGGGCGATGCCTTCTATGCCGATACCGCCGCCTCGCTGTATGACGCAGGTCTTGGCGGCCTCATGAACTACTCCGACTTCACCGCCACCTTCACGAATGCCGGAAACTACACCGCTCCGTTTGGGACAGGAAACGTCATCGCTTTGCAGTCGCTTTATGTGTCCGCCAATTATCCTCGCGGCATGGCCGAGGGAAGCAACCAACTGGCCTACCTGCAGGAGCGCCTGGCCGACTGCGATGCACAGGGCAAGCCCGCCTGGCTGTTGTTCCACATCCCGCCCGGGGTCAACGCCTACGACACCTGGAGTCATTGGCGCACCGGCGATACGCACACGGTCTGCACCGACTGGCATGCCGACTATCTTCAACCCTTCTGCGAGATCGTTGCCCGCTACTCCAACACGGTTGCCGGAATATTCTGCGGACACAGTCACCTGCGGAATTGGGCCTTGATCAACGACCCCTCCACCTCGAATGCCGTGGCCGCTGCGCAGATTGCCAACGGACTGTTGTTCAATCACGGCAACAATCCGGCCTTCAGCGTGTTCACGTACGATCGCGCGACCCTGGCGCTCCGGCGGGAATATTCCTACAGCCTCGACTACAACGCCTGGAAGGGCCGCACCGGCTCCGCTGTTTGGGATCTGCGCTACAGTGAAAGCCAGGGTTATGACCTTGCCGATCTCTCGCCCTCCAGCTTGCTGACCGCCTGGAACAACATGGCCGTCGCCGGCAGCGCCGGCTACGGCTATTACTCGGCCGAATATACCGGCGGCCGCACGCCCTACGCCCCCACAACCACCAACTGGCCCGTCTATCACGGAGCGCTTCGATGGATATTGCCCGAGCAGTTTATAGAAAATGTAACGTCGCCGTGATAAACGGAGAACTGGGTAGGACTTTTAGATCCAGGAATCGATCGTTTTTCTTTTTTGCTGTTCCACGGGTATAATGGACCCGCAGCTTAATTTTCTTAGGAGCGCATCAACGATGATTCATTTCGCTTGTCCTCGCCGGTTTTCCAATCCTTGGAAAAAACACCGCCCCATTTTCCAATCATTGGAAAAATGCCGTTCGAATTTTCCAACCATTGGAAAACTTTTTCTACTGCTGGCGCTGATGGCGAATGGGGTGGGCGCCGATTGGGCGGACTTGTCTATCACAACGAACATGCAGGCCATTGCGGAGGGGGCGGCGGACCGGACCGGGGTGGGGATCGGATTGCGGGTGGACGATCCGATGTTGGGGACGGGAGCTGTGGCCGCTGGCGTGGCGCAACTGGAGCCGCCGGTTCCCCTGAAGCCTTCCGACCGGTTTCGCATCGCCAGTTGCAGCAAGACGTTTACGGCGGCGTCCGTTTTTCTTTTGAAGGAAGCGGGCTTGATCGATTTCGATCGGACGGTGGCGCATTACCTGCCGCAGTACGACATTCCGAGCAACAACGTGATTACGGTACGGCAGTTGCTGACGCACACCAGCGGCTTGCCGGATCACAACAACGACACGAATTACTTCGATCGGATTTACATGGAGCATCCCGAGACCTATTTCCCGGCGACGCAGATTTTCGCGGTGGTCCGGAGCCTGCCGAATCATTTCGCGCCGGGGGAGCAATACAGATATTGCGATACAGGCTTCTACATTCTGCATTTGCTGATTGAAGAATTGAACACGAACGATTGGACGTACGCGCAGTTTGTGGAGAACCGATTGCTCGATCCGTTGGGGCTGACGAATTCGTTTGTGCCCCAGGCGTCGAACGGCTGGCTGCAATTCATTCCGGGCGATCACGCGTGGGGATACATTCCAATAGGCGGTACTTTTGCCGACGTGACCGACCTCGGCCAGTCGTGGGATGTCGGGTGCGGGGGCATGGTGTCGTCGTTGGACGACTTATGCAAGTGGGGCAGGGCCTTGTATGGCGGCAGCGTGCTTTCCTCCAACTCGCTGGCGGAGATGCTGACGGTCACGCCTCAGTCGCGGGCGGCGAAGACGGCGTATGGCATGGGCATGAGTTACTCTCCGGCGTTGGGCTACGGGCATAACGGAGCTACCTGGGGCTACTTCACGCGCTTTAACTACGACCCCTACCGGCGCACGGCCTATGCCCTGGTGGACAACTCGGAGGATATGTCGACGGCTTACTTGATCGAAAGCGGTCTGCGGCAGGCGAAGCGGGCGCTGCATTATTCGGACATCGAATCGCCCCGCTACACGAACACGATGGTGCAGGCGGGCGCGGTCATCACGAATTTCATGGCGCAGTACGGCATTCCCGCGGCGAGCATCGCGCTGGTGGAATCGAATGGCGTGGCGTGGGCCCGGGGCTTTGGGCTGGCCAATGTGGATGACGGCACGCCGGCGTCGTCCGAAACGGTGTACATGCTGGGTTCGATCAGCAAGACGCTGACGACGGCGCTGCTGATGAAGCAAGTCGAGGCGGGCCGGGTCAACCTGGATGTTTCGATCACCAATTATCTGTCCGAGTTCGCCATGCAGCCGCGCTTCAACGGCGGCATTACGGGGATTACGACGCGGTTGATGCTGAATCATCATTCCGGCCTGCCGGGCGACATCTACAACGGCTGCCAGGGTTTTGTCTATTGGGATGGATATACCTCCTGGCTGCTCGATTATTTCAAGGACGATTATCCGATGACCGCCCCGGGGCAGATCGGGCCCTACTGCAACAGCGGCTTTGTGCTGGCGGGGGAGATCGCGGCGCGGGCGCAGAATACCAATTTGATCCATCAGATTCAAAACGAGCTGTTCCAGCCGTTGAACATGCGGCACACCTCGTTTTTGCCGATCCTGGAAAATCTGGCGACAGGCTATATAAGCGGTCAACCGCAACCGACGGTCGCGTTCAACATGCCGGCCACCGGGGGCGCGTTTACGACGGTGGAGGACATGGCCCTGTTTATGTCCATGCTGCTGGGCGAGGGGGTCGGCCTTACGGGGCAACGCACGCTATCCGCGGATACCATCACAAATCAGATGGCCAAAGCGTCCCCGTCAGTCTTGGATCTGGACAGTTATTTCCAGCCGGGCCTGGGTTGGGACTCGGTGGCCGATCCGTCCATGCTTTATGCGGGGCGTACGTGGATAAAAGATGGGGACACAGGCAGCTTTGGAGCGCTGTGCGAGCTGCTGCCGGATCAGCAATTGGGCGTCATCGTGATGTTGAACAGCGGGCATGTAAGCAAATACAAGATGGTGCGCGAGTGCCTGCGCCAGGCCGTCCTTGAAAAGACCGGCCTGACGAATTCCTTCCCGCCGTTGCCCGCCGCAACCAGCCTGACCGATCCGGCGCAAATTGCGGGACACTATGCCGGGAATAAATGGCTGTCGCGCATCGATATGACCCATTCCAATTTCCTCGATTGGGCTTACCGGCTGGAGTCCGCCGCGCCCACTACGAGCCGGTTGTCGCTGGTTGATGGCGTGTACAGGAAGGCGGGCGTACCGGATGCGTATTGGACTTTCACGAACGTTGCCTGGGGAACGACCAACTATACGCTCATGCTGTTTCACGGAAACGACGGCTCGGCAAAAGCGGAGTTGATGTATGACGGCCAGGCTCGCAACTTGATCGGAACAAAGTTCTCGCCGAAGCCGCTGTCGGAGGCGTGGCTCAACCGTCTGGGCCAGCGCTGGCTTTACAATAGCCTGCTGGACCAGGGCCTCAATTGGTATGGGCCGACGATGGAGCTTTGCGAAGCGGACGGCGTCCTGACCCTTACGCAAGGAGGCGACACGGTTCCGCTGCTTCAGGCGGACGACGATACGGCTTTTTCAGTGGCCTTGGATCATCGCGGCGACAGTGGGCTGCGCGTGATCATGACCAACGGCCATGAGGAGCTAGTCTATGGCGGTTATCGGGCGATCAATGTAGCGGATATGCCAGCGTTGACGCCGTTCAGCAACGAGGTTGGCGCGCTGGCATTTCATAACACCGATTGGCGTCGCCTCGAAGTCGAGCCCGGGGTGCAGTGGTTCTTCACGGTCGCGGATACCTCCGGCGTGATGCAGGTCGATTTGTGGCTCTACAGTGAATCGGCGGGCTTGGTCATGCCCATTGCCAACGAGACCGGCGCCCTGTCCTGGCAGGCGGAGACGGGCGATACGCTGTATCTGGCTGTGACCGCCACCAACAGCGTCACATATCGCCTGCGCGCCTACAACTATACCGGCGTCATTGCGCAGGTCTCGGCGCTGATCAGCAATCGGATGGATGAACTCGACATGGGCGGTTGTGGTTTCGCGTTGGTGGATGGCGCGCAGACTGTGGTTCAGACCGGTTACGGTCTGGCCGACAAGGAGCACGGCATCCCCGCGAATGACGGCACGGTTTTCATGATCGGTTCCTGCTCGAAGACGTTTGGCGGAGTTGCGGCGATGCAGTTGGCGGAGCAGGGGCTGCTGGATCTCGACGCCCCCCTGACCGACGCGCTGCCCTCGTTCTCGATTAATCAACGCTTCCCTGGAAACATCATTACGCCACGTACGATTTTGACGCATCATTCCGGCATGCCCGGCGATATTTTCAACGGCATGTTCGACATGCGTCGCAACCGGGATCTTTCCGCCTGGATGACCCATTATCTGGCGGGCGATTATACGCTCATGCCTACCAACACTTTTTGGTCGTACAACAACAGCGGCTTATATGTGCTCAGCCTAATCATTGAACAAGTCTCCGGCCTGTCGGCGGAGGATTATGCGCGAACTAATCTCTTTTTCCGCATGGGCATGACTAATTCCTCGCTGGTACGCGACACGGAGTATATCGAAGAGCACATTGCCCGGCCTTATAACGGCGGCGAACTTCATGCGGACGAATATTGCGAAGCCCTTTTTGCCGGCGCCATTCTATCCACACCGGCCGACATGGCTTGCTACATCCGAACCCTGCTGGCCGGCGGCCTGGGCGACAACGGACGGGTGATATCCAACGAGACCCTGCAAGTCATGATGACGCCGCAGAATGCCGGCATTCCTCTGGACGACTATATCAGTGCGATAACGCCCGGGATTGCGTTTGCCTTGAATCATCCGCCGTTGAGGTACATGGGGCGGACGCTTTGGCATGACGGGTCGACCACCTACTTCCGCAGCTTGCTGCGCGTGGCGCAGGATGCGGGGCTGGGGTGTTTCATTTCCTGGGGCAGTTCCGAAGGGGGAGGGGTAAATTCTGAAATGGTCGACAGCACGCTGAAGTGGGCTTATGAAGCCAAAACCGGCATCGCGCCGCCCAGTTATGGCCCGCCCTCGGTATCGGCCGAAACACCGGCCCCCACCCAGGTGCTGGCGTTTGCCGCGGGAACTTTTGTGACCGGCTCGGGCTATGACCGGTTCGTCACCAATGCCACAGGCTTGCATTGGACGTTGAACGCGGCCTCGTCGCGGCCTGTCGAAACCAATCTGGTCTATCGCTCTGACGGCTGGTTTACGCTGAGTAGTTCGGTTCATCAGCAACTCCTGTTCACACAAGTCGCCGGAAGGGTGGTGGCCGTGATGAAATATTTTGAAGCCGGCATGACGAATGTATCTTTGTATGGCGAGAATCCCGGCGTCATAACGCCGGTGAGCGCGGCCTGGTCGAATCGGCTCGGTCGCTGGTGGGCGGTGGATATGCAGCCCAATGACATCGGCTGGCTGGCGCCCGACGAAAACAGCAACCCCATGTTGGATCTGAGCGTGAAGGATGGCGTCTTGCTGCTCGATCCCATGGCGGAAGGCTCGAAATATGCGATCGGCACGACCAATGAGGCCCTGGGTTTTGCGCTGGGCTTGGGCCGCAACCGAGGAACCGCTCTCCGGGTGGTGTCGACCAACGGAGAAGAAAATCTAATTTGGATGGGTATGCGATTTCGCTCGTTCGGTTCCATCCCCTCGTTGGCTCCCAGCTCTTCAACCAATGGGGTCGTTTCCGGCGATGAGACGGACTGGTTCTATGTTCCGGCCTCCACCGGAACGGCTCATACGGTTGACTTGACGACCGAGGCAGAGGTCATCGGTTATTTATACGACACAAACTGCGTTCCCTTGGGGACCTCGGGCCGCGCGCATGCGTTTCATTTCGAAGAAACCAATGCCCAGCCTTTTCTGGCGGCCATTGTACGCAATGGAACAAACGCCGGACCGTATACGCTGGCCCTTCGCACCAATGCCGTTCCTTTTTATCAGGCGCTTTCACCGAGCCAATGGCCGACGGCTTTCGCGGCCCGATCGAATCTGTTCCCTCGTACGGAATTAGGTTATGTATTTGTGCCGGAGAATCGCACCAACCAGCCCGGCAACTTGCTGAAGCTGGCCGTGGCCAGGATGGATTCGACGAATCCGCCGGCGCAGCCGATCGTCTTCGTTAGCGGCGGCCCGGGCAATTGGAGCATTTTCAGTACGTATCAGTATTACTTCAAAACGTACTTCAGCGACTACGACATCTACATGATCGATCAGCGCGGCGTGGGCTTCTCTCAGCCTTCTTTGGCGTCGCGCACCGACGAGAGCCTGCTCGACCTGTTGTATCGCGTGAAGTTTCTCGAGCTGGGCGACCCGTATGCCGTTCACACCGTGGAATCCGCCCGCGATTTGGAAGATGTGCATGCGGCCCTGGGCTTGGGCCCCATCAACCTTTGGGGCCTTTCCTATGGGACCATGCTGGCCGAAACCCTGATGCAACTCAATCCGCCCTGGATGCGTTCTGTCGTTCTCGACGGAATTCTCGCGCCGAATATGCCGCCGTATCGGGGCGTGGGGACTGTCCAGAGCAATGCCTTGGAATCGTTGTTTCACGAGGTCGCCTCCGATCCTGTTGCATCGGAATTTTATCCGAATTTTATGGCCAGCTTCCGTGCGCTCGCGTCGGAACTGGAGGCCGCTCCCGCGCCGGTTTATATCAACGGTCAGATGATCCCGTTCACGGGCCGAATGTTTATCGAATATGTTCAATATCAGTTGCTGTTTTCCGATCTGGGCTGCCGCGAGCGGATTCCCAATATCGTCTGGCGCGCTACTCGTGGCGAATATCAGGCGTTGCTGGAATTGCTTTCGTTCCCGAACAAGAATTCCGAAATGATGGACAACGGTTATACGGCTAACATGAACGGTCTGGTTCTTCATCACGACTTCCTGCCGTTCGATTCGTTGGAGCAGGCCACCAACGCCAATAGCACGCTGTGGGAACCTCTGCGGACGTATGCGAATTACTTCGTTGCGAACGACCTGTCTCCGGCCATGCAGATTCGGGACGGCGGCGCCGCGGAGGCGACGTTTACGCAGCAACTGACCAGCGCCGTGGCGACGCTGTGCGTTAACGGGTTCTTTGACCCGCAATGCGGCACGAACTGGGCCTCGGAAGTCGCCTCGCAGTTGCCCAACAGCTTTCTGGCGCTGTTTCCGACGGTCGGACATGGCGTGCTGCAAGGCGGAGAATGTCCGCGGCAAGTCATCCGGGAGTTCCTGGCCGATCCGACGCAGGAGCCGGACCTGTCCTGCCTTAACGGCATGCGGCTGGATTATCCCGCGCCGTACCCGACTAATGCAGCGTGGCTGGCGGACGGACAAACCCAAACCAACACTTTTACGGAAAGCGGCTCGGCGGTTTGGTATCGCTTCAATGCCGTGAGCGGCTTGTATTATTGGGTGCAAGCCGGCTTGGGAGGGGCGCCCATCGTGCGCATGGTGGACGCCGACGCGAAAGTCGGCGATCAAGTCGAGCCGAACGACCCGCTCTGGCTGGCCCCATCCGATGGCGCTTATTACGCCTGGCTCCTTGCGCAAACCAACGGCCTCGCCACCTTCAATTGGTCTTATCCGCTGCTGCTGCGCGGGCTTCAGCTCTCGGATGGGCTTGTGGCCTTGACGTGGCAGGGCGTAACGAATGCCTCGTATGATATTTGGGCAACGACGAATTTGGCCGGCCAACAAGCCTTCATCCGCGTAGGGTCCAATGTGGTTCAGACCGGCTGGTTCAGGATGTTCACGAACAGCGCGGCCGAAGAACCGTTGCGATGCTATCAAATCCGGAGGTCGCCCCTCTGATCCTTCATGTGGGAACTTGAGGGGGGATTAGCGCTCCAGCGCAAGTCCCGCTTGGCCCTTCGACCCGCTCAGGCCGGGCTGCATGGGGCAAAACGGGGGCGCGCCATCTTGGTCCATTGGCTGCGTTGGCGCAGGCCGGG